>JAESFI010000133.1_pt1 | contig 57464 bp, 51 predicted proteins | sample 9269361 | NCBI WGS metagenome assembly JAESFI01 (sample SAMN14504119, study PRJNA617095) | algae metagenome | isolation source: Brasilonema angustatum HA4187-MV1 and co-occurring heterotrophs from moss... | place: USA: Manoa Valley, Honolulu, Hawaii | collected 2009-07-20
AAATGCTTCCACAAAAACCTGAGCCTATTTTATTAGCCCAGATTTTTGCCAAGCTTTCTTCTCTCGGTCGTATTCACAATGCTTCTAGTACCGTTCCAGCCTCGTAAATTGGCAAAGGTATTGAATAAAGAATGCTGCATCTTCTTCTCCAAATGCTGCTAATCCTTGATAGGGGTTGGGTGGAATAATGTCTACTTCTGGTTTGCTGGGGATAATACTAATTTGCTCTTTTTTAAATAGAACTGGAGTTTGCTGCTCTAAATATTTTATTAAGACTGCGCAACCTAATTCATAAGCAAACTCCACCTGTTGCCCTGCTGCTAGAGCATCATAAAATGCCACAGAAAATGCTATTGCTGTTTTATCCCCAACCGCTTGGTTCATGCCAATCACGTAGTTGACATGTTGGCTAATAGCTTTTGCTTGCACCTCACTATAGCAGGCATTGAGCAGTACACACTCGACTCCCTTTGTGGCAAATAACTTGAACATACTTGCCAATGCATGAGCGTTAACTTCGACTGGCTCTTCAGTTTCATCTTCTAAGACAATGCCATTACTACCTGCACCATGCCCACTAAAGTGAACAATCTGGGGTTGGTAATCTAAAATAGCGCGGTAGAAATCACGCTGACTCACTGCCCACTTCTGTTCTAACCTGAATTGCTCTCGCTTAGATGCTCTTCGCAATCCTTCATCAATTTCCCGTACTTCTTTATCAAGTCGTAGCCGAGATGTATTTGTAGGATTGGCTGCCAAAATTAAAATAGTTTTGACATCGGGATTGTTACCATAGGACAGTTGCTGAGAAACCATGTAATTTTAATATTATTTTCTCTAAAAAGTAAAAAAGATGCTCAAAGATGCTACACGATAAACACTTCTTTATAGGTGGAACCGAAATTAACTTATGCAGTAATGGGATAGGAACAGAATAAATAGCTTGCAAATTGCTCATGGACTAAACCGCAGTAAATGCTTGCATATACTACTACCTCGTCTAACAGTTTTCTATTTACTTCTTACTACACAGTCTCTGTTCTGAATTCTGCAATCAAAGTAAAAAACTTATAGCTGAAAATCATTGAGTCACATTGCGTTACACCTTTAAGCCACAACGTGGAATTGGTGGCTTAAAGTATTCATTACTCGTGATTGTGAGCCGCATCACCAACCTTGGGTGTTTTGGTTGAGTCGATGGGGGCTATTCCGTTTCGTTGGGGTGTGACAGTTGTAGGTGCGGAATGTGGGTTATAAAGCAATACGGTTCAGTTAAGACATTTATTTGTTGAGGCAGCAAGGGAGCAGGGGGCGGGGAGAGGGGGGAAACTGATCCTGTGTGAATCGGTTTCTCCCTTGCACCCTGCTTGCCTTGCTCCAACTTTCTCGCCGCGCAAAGCGCTAACACGAGCAAATTTCTTATCTGAACCGTATTGGGTTATAAAGCCAAACTACTTTTTTTCCTACTAAGTAGTCATACCATTTCTCTATAAACTTGCGCTTAATATTCCCTCGCCTAACATTCAATGAAAGAGCGTTGCCAGACTGGGAACAAGTTGAAACGTACCACTCTTCATCATGATGGAAAACCCTAGCCAGATTAATATCCAGGGAAATATTTTTCGACCATAGCGAGCTAGAAGCGGAGCCATCAGAGGATTACGAGTCAGATTATAAGACAGTAAGCACCACATGCCAACAGTTAAATAACAAACACACAAAATGACTCCTAAACTTGGCAGATTGGTAGTAGCAAACAACGGTACATAAATACCAATGTTATTTCCTCCATTAGCAATAGTTACTGCCGAAACTCGGTAAGTTTGAGGATCACGCAGAGTCGCCAATAATGATTGTTTACCGCGTTTAGGTTTTACTGAGTTACTAAATGTCACTGACACATCTTGAACTGTGTCGTCATCATCATCTCGACTCATGAGATTGCTAATACCAATAATAATTGGCAGAACGCCTAACAACCCAATCCAAGCTTCTGGAAGAAATAAACCACCAAAAAAACCAGGCAAACTAGCAAGTACTAATGCCGTAAATCCAACAAATTCACCAAAAATAACATGCTTAGGACGGAACGTGCGATTAACTTTTCCAAAGAAAGCAGTCAAGTAAATATTGTCGTCAAAGGTAGTTGCAAAAGCGGCAGAGATGCCAAGAATTAATGTACCAATTAGCCAACTCATAGTTATTGCTTACAAAGGTTTAAAATTACTTTTATAGTCCTTCTCTGCTTATAGAAGTAACAGCAGTTTTTTAAATAGTTGAATTGTTTTTATTTATAGATGCTCACCATTAATTACATTTGATATTTTGTGTTTACAATTTATCTTGTTTTCAATATTATGCTTATCCCTAGATAAAAGCAAATATTCTTTTTTTTGATAATGATAAATAGATTTTATGGATAATTCTAACTTTTGACATTGTGTAAAAACAGCAATTCACCACAAATGTCACCGTATAAACAGGAGAATAAATTTATATTATGAAAGTTGTCAAATAGGTAAGTATCTCTGAGTTCAACACATCAGCACTGATTATGCACAATCCCGGAAAGCATCTGTTGACTCTGCAATTAAACATAAACCAATTAGCCCCACCGTAAGTACAGTTAAACCACGATTTTCCAAAGTGTGGCTATTAATCAAAATATAGATACCCAATCCTATGAGGATAAAAGGAACAAAATAATTACCGTAGCGAGTGAAGAGTTTGGCAAGTATGGGAACTTGCGTAAAGCGATAAGCAGCATAGCACCAAACCGCAACTAATGAGAAGAAAACTGCCAAAATCACTTCCAAATCTTCCCATGTACAGCTAGCAAATAATGGTACGTAGATACTGAGATTATCACCGCCATTAGCGATGGTTACAGCAGCAACTCCATAAGCTTGAGGTGAAAATAGGCTAGCTAGCCAAGAATTTGCAGACTGTTCCGATTCTGGTACGGTTTCATCCTCATCACTCGCTGGATTTAGCAAGCGATTAATACCAATGGCGATGGGAACCGTACCCAAAAGTCCAATCCAAGCCTCTGGGAAAAGCCTACCACCAAAGAAACTGGGTAAACTAGCAAGCACGAGTGCTGTAAAACCGAGATACTGTCCGATAACAATGTGTTGATGTCGGAAAGTTGTACTCACTTGAGAGAAAAACAGTAGCAGAACCACAATATCATCTAGATTAGTGGCAGCAAAAGCAGCAAATCCAGTTGAAATCGCACCAATAAAGTCATCCATTTTAGTTTAGTGATTATTTTTCTTTGAGAAGTGCAGTAGTTAACTCAGAACGAGATTCGACTCTTTGTTGTTGGGGATTTTTCTGAGCAGCTTTGACAATTTCATCTAACTCTAATTGAAAGAGTCTGGTGTTGTCGCCACCACCTGCGGAGATCCAAGGCATCCTACCATCCCATTTGGCGATCGCTTGGCGTTGTAAAATTGCAGGAGTCAGCGACTCTACTATTAATCGATGGGCGATCGCTTCCCCCTTTGCTAAATTTACTCTTGCTTTGGCTTGGTTTTCCGCCTTGATAGCCATAAATCCTGCACGTTTCGCTTCTTGTTCAGCAATTTGCTTGGCTTCCACTGCTTTGTTAAACTGCTCTGAAAAATGAATATTTACTAAAGAAATATCATCTATTTCTATGTCGTAAGTTCCTAATCGAGATGTTAAAGCTTTATCCACCTCAGCTTTCACTTCTGTACGTACAGTGATAATTTCTTCTGCTGTATACCTTGCCATCACGGCTTTTAAAACCTCTTTAACAGCAGGGTTAATAATACGGTGAACAATGGATTTTTGATTACCAACACGCTGAAAAATCGTATTCACTTTTTCTGGAGTGATGTGCCAATTTAAAGCCACATCTGTGTAAACATTTTGCAAGTCTTTAGATAAAGCTTCAGTTGAAATTTCCTGACTTTGCAGTCTCACACTCAGCTTTTGGACAGTATTAACAATCGGGATAATTGGGTGAATTCCTTCGCTGAGAATTTCTGGTTGTACCTCCCCAAACTTCATTAACACTCCTCGCTGTCCAGGATTGACAATTACGAAAAAGCTACAGATGATAGTCAAAGCACACAGTAACAAAACTATTCTGACTATTGCTTTAATATCTTTGTTATCTTTTTGGGCAGGATTAAAATCGTTGATGATCTGTGCAGATGTTGTCTGAGTAACTTCTGTTCCTATAACAGAATTTGGACTTTCATTTTTTGTTATTTTTTCTAGATTCATGACTTTGGTGTATTGAGAAAAAGATGTTGATTAAAAACTAAGTTATGTTCTGTTATTTTCATAGCTATCAATAGTCAAGACTTTCTGATTTTCTGGTACGGAGCGCTTAGAAAATCCCCAAGTAAATAGAGCTACAATCAGCGTTAACATAATCCATTGAGGCGGTACATGATCTGGAATTAATGCTTTAAACATCAATCTCACGCCTACACCAAACACTGTTAAATAAGCAGCGTCCAGTAAATAAGTAAACTCAGAAAGCCAGCGCACAAACAAACCAGCCATAAATCGCAGAGTGATAATACCAATGACGCAACCAGTCATTACCAACCATGTTTGACTAGAAACTGCAACGGCTGCTGTAACGCTATCTAGAGAGAAAGCTAAATCTGTAACAGCAATCAAGAGAATAACTTGTCCAAATGTACAATTTGGATGCTTTGAAGAGTTGTTTGCTTGTTCTTCTACTGCATTGGAATCAAAATATTGCCAAAAATGCTTTAGAGATAACCACAACAAATAAAGAGCGCCTCCTAATTCAAACTGCCAAAACTGAATCACCCATGTTGCTGTAAACAGTAAACCAATCCGCAGAATAAAGGCAATAATTAATCCCCAATTTAAAGCCTGACGTTGTTTTTGTGGATCTTCAATATCTTGAACTAGTGCTGCTAAGGCAACTGCGTTGTCAGCAGACAGAACTGTTTCTAAAGCGACTAATACTAGTAAAGTTCCAAATGTTTTAATAGATAAATCTGTACCCAAGTATCCACTTAACTGTTCTAACATCCTGATTTCTCCAATAACTCCCGTCAGACATTGAGTTCTTAAAATTGCTTGTTATGAAAATAGAACTAGAAGTGAGGTTTTCAATATATAAAATCGAAAATTGTATCAGTTCTAGTCCTATGTATTATTCAGATAAATCCATTCAAATTTTATCTGAATAACGTTGTTAAAATATTGATTTTAGCCATTATCTCCGCCAGTCAATGTATTAGGAATGCGAGAATCAACAAAAGCTTGCGATACATTTGGGATAAACCAATCTTTATCACCGGGCTTGACAACTTTGGCATTGGGGAGATTTAATTCCAATTCTGAAGTATCTGGGTTTTTCTTGACTAAAAGTTGTGTACCATCCATAATCTTGATGGCAACAGCACCAGTTTTATCTAAGGAAGCAACTTTCACATCATCAGGAAGATAAACACCCTGACAATCCCATTGATCAGGTGTTGTTTGACCATTTGCCAAGAAGTAAAGTTGATTGCTGTTACCAGATTCTTCTGACTCTTCGCCACCATTACCGTAGATTGCTAGGTTACTACCACTCTCGTTGCGGCATTGTCCCCAAGCTATCCCTGATTCTATCGCTGCTTTTTGGAACTCTAACTCATCAATTTGGCGTTGCACATCTGCGGGGATTGTACCTTCAGCACTTTTCTGTAATTCTTTAATGGTTTTTGTCACTTCCATGTAATCGGGGTTCTTCTTGTAGCTAGGATCTGCCCAAGAAGGTTGAGCGATCGCTAAATTCACAAACAGAACTGCAATCACTAGTGCAACTTTCAGAAGTCTCATGATGTTTTCTCCTTTCAAACTAGATTTTTTGGCAAACTTTAAGGCAAACTAGGTGTCTGATATTTAGATGAGGCTGTGCTTACGACAGAATTTGTAGTCTGCTGTTATTTATGTCTGAGTTCGTTGTCAACCTTAGTTTTACTTTAGGTTTTCTCACTGAGATGAGCAAACGTAATTTTTTTTTGAAACAATAATCAGAAGTAATGGAAGCCGACATGTAGCACCGCATTAACAATTACTTATATCAATTAATACGCTGCAATAAAGCTATAAATTAGTCCCGACAGTGCCAGTAATGTCATTATTGTGTAAGTAAAATCTCTCTGTTGCACAAAAGCAAATACTGAAAGTGCAACACGAATCACGGGAATAGCAATTAACTGTAAAAGTCCAAATACTATGATGCTATTATGGTTACCTGAAAAAATACCTCTAGCTACAAGTTTTGGAGAATCTAATACCGATGGCTGTCCTTCAAAAAATTGATAATTAGCAGGTTCTGCACCGTAGCTAAGTAAATATAAAATTCCTCCTACCAAAACCGTAGAGCAAGCAAGAAGAACACCGTATTTTAATAAATTGCTAATCAGCTCCTCAAATCGCTGCTCGCTAGATGTTTTTGTGCAGTCATTTTGGCACACAGACTTAGAAATATTTTGCTCATTATTGCCACTATCAAGATGATGAAAATTGGATAGATGCATCCTAAATTACTCCTGCTAAACTGTTGTAGACCATTTTCAGTGCCATTACCACCAGCACTCAACTAAAGACTATTCTCAAAGTTTGAGTATTAGCCCCTACTAAAATTTTTGCCCCTAACAAAGCGCCAGGTAATACACCCAACATCACAGGCATTGTTACCCCTGGTTCAATAAGTAGGTCGGCGTAAATAATTATCATTGAAATAAGGCAGGACTGGCGCAGCAAGGCGCTGCCTCCTAATGACTGCCAAAACATCGTTAACTTTATTTGTACCGACCTACTTACTCTAGGTTTATTGCTATAAAGAATCAAATGTTATTCTTTTTCAAAACAATAATCTGAAGTAATGACTTAGATTTGGCAATTTCCGGCATGAGTTACAAGTCTATTTTTGCCTAAAATTGTAAGGATTTTGTTAAAATATGATTGAGATATCTTGTGTTTTTTTCTAATAACTGGTATCATTTTTTCCCCTTTTGATGCTCCCGTTACACCGCTTGCCGTTAGCGGGAGAGTTGTCACGGTAAGCTTACAATTGAATATTGCAAGATGCAAGCAACTTTTGAGCAACAAATGTCACCGTATTGCAATCAAATTAATGTAGAGAATTCAATATGTTTCCATCGTCGCTCGCCTATGGGCTATCTCAAAGAGGAGAGCGTTTTTGATTATACCAGTTGTGCTATGGGTAACATTTGCGACTGCGATTGTGTTGAGTGGATTGGGCTGGCTTTAAAAAAAGCATTGCGTAAATATTTTGTAGTTTTTAACACAGTAAATTATGACGATGCAACGTTCTTTCTGGAGCTTTTTACTTTTAATAGATGTCATATTTATGACATTTATATCCAGTGCAAAAGCAGTGTCTAACAGTAGTCTCACCGTCACCATTAACGGCTTGAAAAACCAGCGTGGGCAAGTTTGTCTGAGCGTGTTTTCTGGTGGGCGAGGATTTCCGACTAGTAGCGATCGCGCAGTGGCTGCCCGTTGCGTCAAACTAGAAAACGCCCCGCTGACAGTTAAATTTGAAAACTTAAAAGCAGGAAATTATGCGATCGCCGTCTTTCATGATGCCAACAGCGACGGCATCCTCAATCGCAATCTATTGGGTATCCCCACTGAAGAGTTTGGCTTTTCTCAAAACCCCAAAATTCTCACAGGTCCGCCCAAATTTGGCGATTGTGCGGTTCTAGTTGCTGGTCCACAGACCAATATTCAAATTCAATTGCTGAACTTTTTAAGCTAAAGTGAACGCAACAGCATTGCTTTGTTGCCATCCTACCGGAGAATAATATAAAATCCAGAGCGATTTCAATCCCTGCCAATGTGTCGTTATGAGAGAATTTGACTGTTACCAAAATGTGGGTAATGACAAAGTTTTAGTTATGCGTATTGTAATAGTTGCCATTTTTGTAGTGGGGATAGTGTTGTTCCGGGAAAATCAGCAAGCACTAGCAAATTCTCAATCTACTGTTTTACAAACAGATAATTTAAGCCCATCGCCAACCCCTCCAATACTCGAAAAACTTAGAGGAAAAAGTGGCGAGACTGGTGAGATTGCCCAAAGACTTGTCAAAGATATCCAGATCCGTTTTATCAATAATAAAGGCAAGTTTGTCGATGATAAGGGTCAACCGATTGAGGGACGGACTCAGAAAGATTTTATCATCGACAATCTGAAACTAAAGCCAGGTCAAGTATTCCGTGAGGATGTCCTTCAAAAAGACTTGCAACGACTCAGGAGATTAAACTCATTAGATGAAGTCAATGTTTCCCTACAAGAAGATGACACTGGTGTTTATATCATCTACAACATTAAGGAACGTCACTTCCCTTCTTTAAGCTTCGGCGGTGGTAATAACGGTGATGTTGGGCTTTACGGTAAGGTGGGATATGAAGATGCAAATATTAACGGTCTTAATGAACAGCTAGATACCAGCGTTCAGGTAAGCGGTAAAGATGTTCAGTTTGACAGCCAACTCACCAGTCCTTATCGTCATGGACAACCAAACCGCCTAGGGTACAGCATCAGAGTTTTTCGTAAACGAGATTTATCTCGCACTTTCAACGATGATATCAAGCTGTCCAACGGCAGCACAGTCCGGGAAGGACAATTTGGCGGATCTATAGCAGTTTTAAAATCTTTCAATGACTGGGATACAGCTTTTGGTCTTAACTACACCAGGATTAGCCTTCGCGATCGCGATTATAATCTTGCACGAGTGGATAGACTAGGAAGTCCTCTCTCAGTCAGCGGTACTGGCATAGATGATTTGGTTACGGTGTCGTTTGCTATAAGTAGAGATCAGCGCGATCGCCGTAACAATCCAACTCAAGGATCGCTCCTCACCCTCAGCACTGAACAGGCAATTCCGATTGGACTGGGTAAGATTTCCAGCAACCGCCTGCGGGCAAACTATATTCTATATGTGCCAGTCACCTGGATAGGTCATGGTCGCTTAACTGAAAATCCAGAAATGTTGGCTTTTAATTTGCAAGGTGGTACAAATATTGGGGAGTTTCCACCAGCAGAAGCGTTTGATTTGGGTGGACTGAATTCTGTACGAGGCTACGGAGGTGGTAAAGTCGGCAGTGGACGTAGTTATGGCTTGGTTTCTATGGAATATCGTTTCCCAATTCTTGAGTCAGTGGGGGGAGTTGTCTTTGCTGACTTCGCCTCGGATTTTGGATCTGGCAAAACAGTGCTAGGGGAACCGGGTGTACTGCGAGGTAAGCCTGGGAGTGGGTTCGGTTACGGGTTAGGACTGCGAGTCAAGTCACCGTTTGGGTTAATTCGGGGTGACTTGGCAATTAACGATGACGGAGATATAAAATTTGAAATTACCACTGGTCAGCGGTTTTAATATGAAGTATTGGGGTGAAACAATAGCTGTGACTCAACGGATTTTCATTGAATTATTGCGTCGGAAACGTAGCTTAATTTTTTGGAGTATTTTTCCAATCTCAGTCTTAATTCTTAACGGCATAAATCTATTTCAAAATTAATCCATGAGTATTATCGAATTGCTAGAAGAATTACGAGCGATCGCACAGCTTGGATTAAACTATTCAAAAGACATTTATGATCGCGATCGCTACGAACGACTTCTCAGTCTTGCCTCCTCACAGTATTCAGCATTATCTTCCCTCCCAACTTCAGAAGTAGAAAAGCGATTTCGCGCAGAATTGGGCTACATTACGCCGAAAATAGGAGTATCAGCTGCAATATTAAACGATCAGGGTGAGTTGTTGTTGGTTCAGCGAACTGACGATAGTACGTGGTGCTTGCCGTGTGGTTGGGCTGAAGTTCGAGAAACGCCGCAGCAGTCGATGAAGCGCGAGGTGCAGGAAGAAACTGGTTTGCTTGTGGAAGTTGGTTCGTTGATTCGTCTTGGTTGCCGTATGCCTGGAGATTTTGGACAACCCCACACCACTTACCATCTCCAGTTTTATTGCACAGTTGTTGGTGGAACGTTGCAAGAGTCCCATGAAACAACCAATGTTGGATATTACGATATATGTTCTATCAATAAATGGCATGCCGATCATCAGATTGAAGCTGAAGCAGCACACCAGTATTGGGAACTTTTAAAAAAATAAATGATATCGTTTCTGGTTAAATCTGAATTATTAAAAAACCGCAGAGACGCAGAGAACGCAGAGAGATAAAAAAGAGAAATAATTCCAGTACAAACAGATTTGATATGAGCAAAAATGATTATACAAATAGCAAACAGAACTAATTTATTACAATCTTAAATCATTCGTAAAATTCTCTCTTCTCTCTTTTCTTGGCGTCCTTGGCGTCTTGGCGGTTGGTTAAGAATTAGATGTTTTTAAAAATTTAATAATTCACCGTTTCACTTCCTTCAATACCTCATCCATTGGATAATTTGGATTATCAAACGCGAGCGATACTTCACATCTAGTTAACGGAAAAGGCTCCAAAAGCTTGCCATTTTCATGACTTTCCAAACGCCACCAAAGAGTTTGTACAGCTATCTCTTTACCATCAACAAACTCAAAAGTGATTTCAGCAATATTATTTAATCCTACAACTTCTTTGCCTTTTCCTTTCTTACCTATATAATCATGAGAGTTTCTTGCCATTGCGAGGTATTGTTCCAGAGGCTGCTTACGATCTTGTCCTGGTAGAGGTGCTTTGACAGAATAGAATTGCTGAGAATGATAATTTCTCGGTTCATTAATTTCTTCTGGTTTCGCTGATAAAAAATCAATCCGGTACCACCATTCAGGTTGTTTCGTGATTTGTAAGACTCTAAACCAATCGCGTTCTTGGACTAAGTCCACTTTAGCCGGACTACATTTGACTCTCCAAGGAAGATGTTGAACAGTTTGGTCTACAAGAGTATAAAAACCACCAATTTCTAGTTCTTTTCCTCCTTTATTTTCCCACCCTAAAATTTCTGCTGTTGGGAAATATTTTAGAATTCTAAAAGGAACAAAACCTTTTGTATGCAATGAGTGGCTTCCACCGAACCCCTTGGCTTCATTCTTAAGCGAACTACTCGTAAACTGGGCAATAACAAGTTCCGTCTTGACATTTTTGGAACTTTGAAAAGGACGTATTGCCGAATATTGTAGACGCGCGGTAAAACTATAGTGAACATCCCCAGATAAGATAATGACACGACTTTGGTGTGCAGGTAATGCTCGTAGTGCGAGTCTGGAAAACAACCTTTCAAATGCTGTTTCTTCTAAAGCCCAAGCTTCAGGGTCAAAACCCCAAGCCGCAGCACCCAACTTCTCTGCAATAGTTTTAGCTGTCTTTTGTAAGGTTTCTAAAAACGGTAAGCCAATAACTGGGCTAGGCGCGATCACCAAAGTCACTCGTGTATTTTGTGGACGAACAACTTTTGAGATTTGTTCATCGCAACCTTCAGCACTTAAAAGTCCGGGAAAATCAAAGTCCTTCCCTGGAAATTCTCGCCATGTGCGCGTATCCAGAACTAAAACTTCATATTCTGGAGCAGTTACAGTATAGTGCCATTTTAAAGAACCTTCTTGATGGATGCCTCGCCTTGGCTGACTTGTTTTTATATCTGCAAAGGATGGCAAACCAACACGCAAAGCAATTTCTTGTTCGTTTTCTGCATTTGTGCTATAGGAAGCTGACCATGCTTCGGTGGCTTTGAGTAGTGCTTCTCCTGGCTTTCCTTGTTCAAATTGTTCTGGTGTATTTCCCCAAGCTTGGCAGATAGCATAAGCAAGTAAACCATTTTGGAGTACGCGCCGACCGAGAGGTTTATTAAAAGTGCGATCGCACCACGCAATATTTAAAAACCAGTCATCTGTAATTTCATGGTCATCAAATATCATGTATGTGGGAACATTTGCTAAAGCACGTCTAATATCTTTAATTGTTACTTGAAAATCTTGTAAATCGGCAATGTCTTCTGTAAACGAAGTTCGACTTACTTCAGATTTTTGTACATCAGGATGAACATCTTCAAAGCTTGGAAAGTCTTCGGGTTTATTCCACAGCACATCACTCCAAACAAATAAATACATTACCAAAAATTCACCCAATGTGAATAAATGACTTTTGGCAATATTGGAAACTCTGTTAAGTTTGTTAAAACTTGCCGTCAACCCAGCAGTATGTGTTGCTAAATTATTACGCTTTCCTGGATTTAACTCTTCATAATTTTGGACATCTGGTAGTATTTCTGTCCATCCCAAAAGTGTCTGGCTAGCATCCATCAATATGAAAAGTAAAGCATCAGCCACATCATCCACATAAATTTGGTCACCTGTGAGGAAGAGTTGATGCGGTCGTTTTCTTGGATCTTGTTCTAATGCTTCCCTAATCATTTTGTCCACTGACGCAAGTGCATCAAGACTTTCACCGTGAGGCTTGCGACAAGAACCGTGAATAATTCGCACATCATTTAAACAACTTGGCACAAGTGCAAAACTTGGCAAGTCATATGGGGGATATATAATGTCTTGTATTGATCCTTCTAGAGTTAAGACACCGGGCTGATTCAGCGTTTCCCCATGACCGAAATATAAATTGTAAAGATAATTTTCCCCGTATAAGAGATTTGATGAAGTTTTAGCTGTGACAGCAACTATGTGCAGATAAGTACCAACTTTTATCGTTTTTTGACTACCACTAAAAAGTCTTTTTTTCTTCGTATCGAATATTTCTAGAGTAACATTACGGCTTTCTTTCAAAGCCACCCATACAGTTACAGCATTGGGTTCAGTGCGTCGTAGAATTGGTCCAGCGAGAACAAGTGGCAGTTTGTTAATCCGTTCTCTTAGAGGTGTCCATATCATGGATTTTCTGCCATCAACATTACACTTTGAGCATATTTGTTCTCCAAAATTTGTCACTTTTAGAGAAACAACATTCTACAATTGTAAGATCCCGCGACGAAATAGTTCTACAATAATCTGCCAGCGTTCCTCTATTTCTTCAACAACATTATAACGCATCTAAGTATTAAGTGCTTCTTGTGAATAAGGCACAGCAATACTGTGCCTTACCATGTGGTTTCTGGTTTTGAAAGCGCTGTCAAGCTAAAATCCCTGTCTGCTTGATATCACAAAGCCACAACACTAACGTACTGCTTGCTCCAATTTCTCCCAGGTTTTAGGACCAGCAATCCCATCGATAGACAGTCCGTAATATTTTTGGAACAGCTTAACAGCCGTTTGTGTATTATATCCAAAATATCCGTCAACATTCAGAGGTGGAGGATTTCCAGAGTTTCGTTTACGGTCAACTCGATTCAGTAAGTCTTGCAAATGTCTTACTGGTTCACCTGTACTACCTTGTCGCAGTTGAGGATGAGCTTGAGTAGACATAATTCTCCTTTATTGAGGTTCACTCAGGTAGCTTTAAAAGAGAAAGTCATTTCCTTCCCCCCTGCAAAAGTAATAGTTGGTAGCAAAGTCAACTTATGCAGTTTTCAGAAAAAATCCGGTTTCTCATCCTGATACCATTTCACGAAATCCTTGATACAAATGATTAGTCTCTAATTCTTTCTCCCCTGCTCCTCTGCTCCTCTGCTCCTCTGCTGCCTATTTGTATCAACCTTAAAGTGAAACGGTATGACTCTCCATTTCAAGAGAGTCTCAGCCATCATTACCCGAGAACATTTAATTCTAGGAAAATCATTTCAAAGCTAAAACCCCCGTCTGCTTGGGATAACAAACAGACGGGGGTAATAACTTCTAAATCCGACGCAAAGCTAAAACACTAACTTGCAGCTTCGATCAATTTCGCCCAGGTTTTGGGACCAACAACTCCATCAATAGTTAATCCATAAAATTTTTGGAAGTTCTTAACAGCAGTCTCAGTATTACCTCCAAATTCTCCGTCAACTTGTAGTGGAGGAGGATTTCCGAAGTTTTTTTTGCGATCAGCTTGATTTAGCAAGTTTTGCAGACGGGTGACTTCCGAACCTTGGCTACCTTTTTTCAGAATAGGTTGAGTTTGAGTAGACATAATTCTCCTGGATTAAAATTGGGTAGAGTTATTTTGTACAGGTGAAAGTTCTTTCCTTCCCCTGTACAAAATTAATAGTTGACAGCAAAATTAACTTATGCAGTTTTCATCCATAAAAAATTTGGTCTATCAATCTGATTTTCCATTCCAAGTACCAACGCCACAACAACCTAGCGTTTCTCTAATTTAGCAACTCGCCCTTCTAGTGCATTAACCTGCTGCTTGACTTCTACCACCAAAGTAGCCAGTCTATCAAACATCTTCTCTCGTTCTTGCTGCGACACAGTTCTTCCAGAACGTGGAGATGGTGTAATCGTTGCGCTACGAGAAGGCGAGGGCGCAGAACGCCCGTCCCTTTGGGACGATCGCCCACTTTGATTTAACTGCGCCTCAATACGATTAACCCGCGACTCCAAACGATTACAGCGGTTTTCTGTAAGGTGGGCATTGCTCAGCAATATCTCAAATGTCTATCACGTAGGCTTTTGTGAGCAATGCCCAACGCCAGATGCTACCCTGCGGGAAGCCGCCCTCCGGGCGTCTACAAGCCGGGAAACCCGTCCAACGCACTGGCTCCCCTACGATTTGTGGTCTATTCATATGAAAACCGCTGTAAATCCGCTTCTAGGTTGTAGAAGCGAGATTCTATTTGCACCAGATAAAGCGGTGTTTGAAAAGACTGTGCCCCAAAGTAGAATAGACAAAAATAGGGCTAATGCCATCAGCCCAATACGTTTCATGACTTTGCTCTACCCTCAGTTTGGTTGCAGTTGAGAAAATAACCTTTGCCAATCAATATAACTAGCAGTATTTTCTCCCTGTTTCACCTCAAATGTGACGTTAGATGCTTTCGTTTGTTGTAGGGCTTCTACACAGAGTTTAGCCACATCCTCGCGGCTGATTTTTCCTTTGATATTGTCACCTTGCTCTAAAATAAACTCCTTACCCCCGACTTCCTCAGTCAGCGCACATGGTCTAATAATCGTGTAAGGAATTCCGCTTTCTCTTAAACTATCTTCTCCCTTCAACTTCCATGTTAAAATTCCTCCTAACTGGTCATTTAATTTGACTGCTGGCGGTTCTTCATCTAAATTGATTCCAGGACGACCAGGACGAGTCACACCCGCTGAACTGACTAAGACAAACTGTGGTAAATTTGCCCCACCATAAGCTTTCATTGATTCCACTTCCAAAGCAAAACCACCAGGAGAAAATTGAGGATTTAACTCACCATCATATTCAAACTTGCTCAACATCAGTTGAAAAGAGCAAATTTTGCTTGGATCAATTTGCGGTGAATCTTTGACAGTTTTGGCACGAAATACCGCAATCATCTGGGCAAAAGGAATGCGAACATTCATCCAGGTATTAGCTTCTGTATTAAAAGAGTAACTGTAGGCAACACCATCCCATTGTGCTTCTGTACGCAGAAGGAATTTATAGCGCTTACCATCACCTTTTAAGCGCAATTCTACACCTTCGTAACCAGAGAGATTGAAGGGAGGGGCGAAATTTTTCGTTCTTACAGAAGCAAAGCCTCCTGAGTTCGCAGTTGAGACATTTCCAGCAAACAAAGCTGTTTGTTCCACCAATTGGATTTGACTTTCGCTCACGCCACCCATGACAACATCATCCACCGCACCCCAAATATTTTTTAATTCTGTTGATGGTTTTGTGAAATCAAATAATAGTTTTTCCCCTGCTTTCGGCAGATATTTAGCAGCAGCTTCTACCAAGTTTTTCACACCTTGATATTCTACATTTTCAGGGGTGTCGCCAACAATTTCTGGTTGATAAAATTTGATGCCTTGATAATACTTAGCGCGTTCTGGAGTATCTCCTTCTACTGGTTGCACACGTACCGCTGTACAGGATATAACCGCTTGGATATTAGCCATAACTAGGGAATTTAAAGTTTCTAGCTTAGTAATATCTGCAACAACTAATTCAACATTATCACTAAGAATTGACCGTGCTTTATCGATGTCTCGCACGAGTGCACGCACTTTATAACCCGCATCCAGCAGTCGTTTGACCACTCGCTGACCAACTCCACCCGTCGCACCGGCTACTAGTATCACACCCACTTGTTTTGCTCCATCAGGTATATTTTGGCTACTATTAAGACGACCTTGAATCAAATCCTGTACCCAGTTGACAAAAGGGACGACCTCAAAATAAGTCAGGGTTTGGATGAATCTGCCTAAATCCCATTGAGAGCGATTGTTGTTAGTCACGATTCATATCTTACGCTTGTTCTGTTCCATAATCATTATTATCACGATGATTCTTCATCAGTTCACCACCATATAGACTGATTTTTGATCACACAAAGAATTCAGAATAATCAATAGTGAACCAACGCTATGCACCGAGGGAACCCGAAGGGTAAAACAGAGCCGAGTCCTTGGGGGCGATCATCGCCCCAATATTCCTGGCGCTCAAGTGTCATGACTCGTGGCGGAGTATCATGTAGCTCAGGATACAGAAAAACTTAACATAAGATCATTCTTCTGAATGTTGTTAGTAAATAACGAGGAGATTTACTTTGGCGTATGACTTTGTATATAGGTAACAATGAAGCGTTTTCCGTACGAGGGTTTTTCTGCCAAACCAGAATCGATTAAACAACAAGAGAAACGCTTGCATTATAAGTGTTTTCGCATTTTAGCAAGAGATAGTGAAGACCAAAGTTACTATGTGGCGCATATTACCAACTCTGCGACGAAATCAGATTATTTTTGTTGGTGTAATGCTAATCAGCAGTTGAAGGTAGGAAATCTAGTATATGGGTGCTTGTTTGAATCATCACACATTGAAGGGATACCGTTGTTAGTCATTAAATAGTCAAAGGTTAAATATCAGGGTGTTTATGTTTTTCGTGTCAACTAAAGCACTCCTCAGTATACTTTGAGGATTGTCCGGTGAACGCAGTTCATGATGGCTACTTAACTTTATTTATGTATATAGGAATCCGGTTTGATTTGGTCAGACCAGTGCTGCAGGAGGGTTTCCCTCCGTAGGCATCTGGCGAACCCGAAGGGTGAAATTACTTGTGTACGCGCTTAACGCTTAACAGGGAAAAAGGCTCTTTAAGGTGTACCTAGCTGAGCCAAAATAAAATAGTAGTCCTATATACAGTTGAAAAATTAATAACTCATGACATTAATCATCAATATTGATATTATGAAAGCATTGGGAGTATGCAGGCAAAAAATGGCAAGCACAAAAGTGATACGCCATAATTATTTGATTTGTAGCCAACAACCTTGACCTATACGCCACCAGGCTTTAACTTGCCACTAGAAACACATATTCACGAGGGTAGCAAACTATGCTCCAGTTTCAACCTCTTGGCTTTGGACAAAAAGTCGTTCATACCTCTGTGGGGTTTATGACTTACTACACCCAAACGACTGCACCTTGGTTGATTGCTGAGAGAGAAAATTTACCTCCCCTAGTTTTTCTCCATAACTTTGGTGGCGGGGCTTGTGCTTATGAATGGTCTAAAGTTTACCCTGCTTTTGCAGCTAAGTACGAGATTATAGCGCCGGACTTAATTGGTTGGGGTGAATCTGCACATCCTGTGCGAGATTACCAAATTAACGATTATTTGACGAGTATTGCAGAGTTTATTAGACATACTTGTCGTCCACCAGTAACGGTGATTGCGTCTTCATTAACAGCTGCTTTGATGATTCGCCTCGCGATCGCTCACCCTTTTTTATTTCAAGCCCTGTTTTTGGTGTGTCCCTCTGGATTTGATGATTTTGGGCAAGGTGCAGGACGCAGACTTCCACTTGGACTGATCAACATACCACTCTTGGATGATTTCATTTATACTGTTGGCGCTCAAAATGAACTGGCGGTACGCAACTTTTTACAAAGTTTTTTGTTTGCCAAACCAGAACGAGTTTCTTCAGAAATGGTACAAGCTTTCTTAGCCTCTGCAAAACAGCCTAATGCTAAATTTGCAGCCTTGGCATTTTTACAGGGTAACCTTTACTTTGATTTGAGTTTGTATATTCAACAACTGACTATTCCTACTGTGATATTGTGGGGTGAAAAGGCACAATTTACCAGTGTTCAGCTAGGACAGCGTTTGAGGAAGTTAAATACCAATGCAATTCGTGATTTTCATACAATTCCAGATGCAGGAGTCTTACCCCATTTGGAAAGACCTGAGGTTGTGATTGGTTTGTTGCAACAGTATCTACATGTTAATACATAAGTTATATAAGATTCATTTTTGATTTTTGCGAAGCTTTATACACTTGAAGTTCCGTATTCCGTATTCCGTATTCCGTATTCCGTATTCCCTGTTCCCTGTTCCCTATCTTCACGAGTAAGTTCAGAAATCAAACCAGATTCCTATATTTCACACTCTCTATTCGCGCTATCATGCAACAAGACAAACAAGCTATACATGAAAAAATTTTACTCAAACCAGGCACTTTGTGGAAACGTGTTCAAGAACAGACTGAGTACGCTCTACAATGTGGGGCGTTGCTGACAATACCAACAGAATTTGAGTTCATAGAGCAAGATGGTGTTCGCTTCTTAGTGCGAGTTTTATCTAACTTGGCTCGCAAAGATGCTGTTAAGCAAAAACAACAGACAAAAACTTCCTCCAGTCAAGAATTTAATCCTTTTCTTCCCTACGAGGAGGATTTGTTTGTAGCAGATATTTCTCAGACACACGTATGTATCTTAAACAAATTTAACGTTGTTGACAATCACTTGCTGATCATCACTCGTGCTTTTGAAGAACAGGAAACTCTACTCACTCTGCAAGATTTTGCAGCAATGTGGGCGTGTCTAGCGGAGGTTGATGGTTTAGTCTTTTACAATGGTGGCAAAATTGCAGGTGCTAGTCAGCGACACAAGCATTTGCAACTGGTTCCACTTCCACTCATACCCGATGGGTTGCAGATACCGATTGAACCTCTGTTGGCATCCGCTCAGTTTCAAGACTTGATTACCACTATACCGCAGTTTCCTTTTGTACACGCCTTTACAAGGCTAGATCCTCTTTCGGTACAATCTCCATTGAAAGCGGCTGAAGTCACACTCTCGCAGTACCGCACCCTGCTACACGCTGTCGGCTTAGAAAACAGTGGAAGACAATCTGGTGCTTATAATCTTCTGGCGACAAGGGAATGGATGTTGATTGTACCGCGATCTGCTGAAAGCAGCAGCGCTTCGCTATCGCATGAATCTTTTGAGTCCATTTCTGTCAACTCATTAGGATTTGCAGGTTCGCTTTTCGTACAAAACGAGCAACAAATGGAGATTATCAAAGACATTGGACCTATGACATTACTACAGAAAGTTGCTGTTGCTACTAAATAGAGGGTTTGAATCCCTATATTCCTGATTCAGAATTCAGAATTCTAGCTTTTGAATTCTTCTTTAACCGCATTTCGACGATGATCCGCTGCTTGCGTCAACAAAGACTCAGCAAATGCGATCGCCTCCTGCACCGATTTCCCACCAGCTAACTGTGCTAGTTCTTCTCGACGCTTGTTTAAATTATCCAGGCTTGTGACTCGCACAACAGTACGTTGTTCCGGATGTCCGTTGTTTGTTTTGTCACCTGGTTCGAGGGTGATGACTTGCTTATCGACTCGGAAATGTCGGTCTGCCATTGCTGCAACTAAGGGCTGGTGTGTCACACATAATACTTGAGAGCTTTCACCTAACTGATGCAATTTTTCTGCAATAGCCTGTGCGACACGTCCAGAAACCCCAACGTCAATTTCATCAAACACCAGTGTCGCATTCTCATCAGCTTGAGAAAAACAAGTTTTGAGCGCTAATAAAAAGCGGCTCATTTCACCGCCAGAAGCAATTTGTGTTAAGGGTTGCAGGGGTTCTCCTGGGTTAGGACTAAACAAAAAGGTTATTTTATCTGCTCCCGTTGCGGTTGGGGAAGTTGGTACAATCTCAACTTGAAACTGTACCTTTTCCATTGCCAAAGGTTTGAGTTCCCTGATCAGTTCTGCTTCTAGAACAGCCGCAGTGGTGCGTCGCAGCAGAGTTAACTTCTGACAAGCTTCAGTCAGCTTTTCCCAACAAATATTTTCTTGTTTTTCCAGACTTTCGATTGATTGGTCGCTATTATTAAGTTCAGCCAACTCTTCTTGGATGCGTTGGTAATAAGCGATCGCCTCAGTCAGAGTCGAACCGTACTTACGACAAATTTGCTTTAATTCCTGAATACGCTCTTCTACTTCCTCTAAGCGCTGCGGATCGGCTTCCAAATTTTCCCCGTAGGTATTAATTTGTCGTCCCACTTCTGCCAAGGTTGCTTGAGCATCTCTGACCATATCCAACAACGGTTGCAGTTGGGTATCGTATTCTACCATGTCGCTTAATGTGATTTCACTGTCTCCGAGCAAATCTCCTGCTGCTGGAGTTTCAGCATCATTTTGATACAAAGCTTGGTAAACTTTGTAACTCATCTGTTGTAAATCAACGACATGATTGAGACGTTCTCGCTCTTGTAAAAGCTTTTCTAATTCATCTGGTTCACTGAGATTAGCAGTTTTGAGTTCCTGTACTTGGTATGTGAGTAGGTCGAGTTGTTGTAGGCGATCGCGTTCTGATGTCCGGCGTTTTTCTAGGGCTATATGCGCTTTTTGATACTCGCTAAAACTCAAGGCGACAAGTTGTCGCTGCTGTATCAGGGAATTGCCACCGTATATATCCAACCACTCTCGGACTTGAGCAGATTGTCCCACTTGTACAGTTTGCCCTTGAGCGGTGATTTCCACCAAGCGTTCTCTGAGTCCGGACATCAACGCTCGATTAACCAATACTCCATTAACGCGCGATCGACTGCGAATATTACTTGAGGTAGCTGCAATTTCTCGGCTAATAATTATAAAATTATCTTCGATTAAATCTATTTCTTGTTCGCTTAACCAGGCGGCTAATCCTAAGTTAGAGCTAAACGTCGCTTCTACCATTGCCCGAGTTGTACCACTGCGAATCACACGACTGGATACTTTACCACCCAATACAGCATCTATCGCATCTAAAATAATCGACTTTCCCGCGCCGGTTTCCCCTGTCAAAACATTAAGTCCTGTCCCAAATTCCAGTTCTAATTGGTCAATCAGGGCAAAATTTTCTATTCGCAATACAGACAACATTAAGTCAAATTCTCCATGAGGACAGACGCCGGATTCTTTTGATTTGTGGGAAACTATAAATCAACGGTTAGCAGTTAGGAATATCTCATACCATCGGACGAGTACGACCAATTGAAGTGTACCAAATTTAGTTTAGTTCATGAAGTGTAAATTGTGCTGAGGATATAATTCTTGAATTGAGAAATAGATTGTAGCCAAGAAGTTCTAGTCTCTAAATTTCTCTTTCTCCACCGTTTCTTAATCAAATTTACAGATTCAGACAAGAAAAAGTTACAATAATTAATAAAATAAATTAAATACTATGGTAGTGCGACATGAATGCTAAGACAACTCCCCCTACTTCCCAATTTACAGAAGACAGTCTCGTAAGCACCTCCAACCCAGGTAATGTGTCCAATGTTGAACGAGTACCTGAAAATAGTGCGATCGTCGAAGTTGTTAGCTTACCAACTTCAGACGAAACCCAAGTGGTGGTTACGAGAAAAACTGAGTCGCAAGCAATACATTACAATCCCCAGGAGATTTCGGCGCATTACCAAAAAAGACCCCTGCAAGTTTTCCGGCGGATTATCACAGTTTTGACATCAACTGTGACTTTTGCTGCGGGGTTGTGGTGGGATAGCAAGCGGGGAGTTGTTGTTAAAAATGACCTAAGGCGAGCAATTAAGTTGCGAGAATTGTTGACTAAGCTGGGACCCGCTTACATCAAAATAGGACAAGCTTTATCCACTCGACCAGATTTGGTTCCTCCTGTGTATTTGGAAGAACTAACTCGATTGCAAGACAAGTTACCAGCTTTTCCTAACGAAATTGCTTATCAGTTTATTGAAGAAGAGTTGGGGTTACCTCCGCAGGAGATTTACGTTGAACTCTCTAGTGAACCAATTGCTGCTGCTTCCTTAGGTCAAGTTTATAAAGGTAAGCTCAAATCTGGTGAACAAGTCGCTGTTAAAGTCCAACGTCCAGACTTGAGAGAAAGTATTACCATTGATTTGTATCTTTTACGCAAACTCGCTGCATGGGCGAAGAAAACATTTAAACGGGTGCGCAGTGATCTTGTTGGTATTCTTGATGAATTAGGCGATCGCATCTTTGAAGAGATGGACTACATTCATGAAGGAGAAAACGCTGAGCGTTTTTACCAGCTTTATGGTCACATGAAAGATGTGTACGTGCCAAAAATTTACTGGGAATACACCAATCGTCGGGTTTTGACGATGGAGTGGATTGATGGCGTTAAATTAACCGAGACAGAAGAACTTCGCAATTTAGGTATAAATGCTCGTTATTTGATAGAAGTTGGTGTACAGTGTTCGCTACGCCAGCTGCTGGAACATGGATTTTTCCATGCTGATCCTCACCCAGGTAATTTGCTCGCGACATTCGATGGGCAATTGGCTTACCTCGACTTTGGGATGATGAGCGAGATTCAGCCGCAACAGCGCTATGGTTTGATTGAGGCGATCGTCCATGTTGTCAACCGCGATTTTGAGGGCTTGGCAAAAGACTATGTTAAGTTAGATTTCTTATCCCCAGAAACAGATTTAACACCAATTATTCCAGCTTTTGGCAACGTATTTGCTGATGCTCAAGGAGCCAGTGTTGCTGAGTTAAACATCAAAAGCATCACTGATGATCTTTCAGCTTTAATGTATGAATATCCCTTCCGCGTACCACCATATTACGCTCTGATTATTCGTTCATTGGTAACCTTGGAAGGAATTGCTATCTATATTGATCCTAATTTCAAAGTCCTCAGCGAAGCTTATCCTTATGTTTCTAAACGTCTATTAACCGATCCAGCGCCGGAATTAAGAGCATCGTTGCAAGATTTGCTGTTTAAAGAAGGTAAATTCCGCTGGAATCGTTTAGAAAATTTATTACGTAATGCTCGTAATAGTCAAGATTATGACTTGAACTTAGTCACAAATCAAGCACTAGATTTTTTGTCTTCTGAACGCGGCGCCTTTATTCGAGAGAAACTGGTGGACGAAATTATTAGAGGAGTCGATGCTTTAAGAAAAAATGTTTTGCACAACTTTACTTACTTACTGCGCGAAAGAGTTGGGATCACAGCAGTCAATGAAACCCCCGGTGCGAGTGTCGAACAAGAACAAACCTTAGAGCATATCAAACGCATTTTGAATATTCTCCAACAAACCCGTGATTTTGACGCAACACAACTCGTACCTCAAATTACTCAGCTATTGTTCAATCCAGCAGTACAGCGTTTAAGTCAACAATTCGCCAACCAGTTGGCACAAAAAGCTGTAGCAAGGTTGATTCGGCAATTGTTGACATCATCAGAAGTGGATAGCGTTCAAGATAGTCATTTGCCTCAGCCTAAAAGGTTATCTTTACCTGCTAGGTGAAACTTACCATAACTTTAAGATAGAACGGGCTGCGCCCTTAAAGTTGCCTATTCCTGTGATAAGATAGATTATCACAGGAATAATGCAATCATTGCCTGAAAAAACAGTAAGAATGAGGCATTAAAGAAGGTAGAAATTTTATTGTTATCACAATAATTATTTGGAGCGCGTACATTTTGGTTCCAATGCTACTGCACGCGGTGTCTGCCTCGTCGTCACAATCTTGTAAGAAGAGTGACTATACTAGGCTACATCCGTGCCAAAGCAGCGATCTTGGATAGCTTATCTTTATCCAGCCCTTCCAGTTCGTTCAGATGGAGCCAGCCTTCCTTGACCAATCCAGCAAAGACAAAGAGCAGAACAGAATATTGGTAGTCGTACTTACCCTCGACTTCATGCCTTCTAGCACTCAAGAAATCATGTAACCGCCAGAGATCACTCAACTCCACGAGTGTGCTTGCTTGTTCTCGAACTTGTTTAAGCAAAGCCTCAACTTCTCGCTTGTAGGCTTGATCAAAGGCAGATCGAGCTATCTTTTTTTCAGTATCAGTCCATTTAGCTTCACTCACTTGCATCACTCAATCTGAAATTTGTGCGGTAGTTAGTTGGTTAGGATTGTTTTGTTTGCTTAGAGTAATTGAGCGCTCTTGGTTAACAGAGCGCTCCCCACAATAGTTAGTGATTTACTCTGGGCGCGAGTCTTCTTATCTTGCCAGATTCATAAGCTCTTTGGGAGAGGCTAACAAGTCAATGGCTACGAAAAAGATCTTGTTTTCAGAATTGATCAAGAACCGCCAAGCCATATTCATGCCCACTGCTGCGCCAAACCAGGGGGTCTGAACCTTGCCTGTAACTTTCACTTGAGTGTAGCCATCGTCTGCAGGTTCAGCGACACCGCGCTCTGGTGCCAACTTGAGGTTCTGACACTCTTCTCGGAAGAACCGCAGAATTGCATCTTTGCCAATAATCGGTCTTTGAAAGGGAGGTTGCAAAGCACCGTCCGCCACGAACAGCTTAATTAGTTCATCAAAATCATTTGCATTCAAATTGTCCATGTAGCTCAACACTGTTGGGTTGTCGAGACCTTCAATGGTGACTTTAGTACGCTGAGACTTTTCTTTAGGCGCGACCACAGGTTCAGAAACTCTGGCATAGTCGCCTAGTTTACTTGCATCAAACCCCATGTCCACAACCGAGTTTCGTAGGACGGTGATCTGTTGTCCTTGATCCAGGTTTTTGAGGGTTTCCAATACGGCAGTAGCATTGGCTGAAAGCTTATAGCCAGCCGGAATTGGCGCGACAATGCCTTGCTCCATCCATTCCCCGAGCTGATTCCAAAAACCTAGTTTAATATTAGGCGACCAAGTAGCATAGGTGCGGCAAATAGGCGTATCTGCGTTGTTTGCCAGATCAGACATAACCTGAGTTTGCTCCTCAAAGGTCATTTGTTTGATTTGGTTCAGGATTTGTTCGGCAAACTGCATTCTGGCTGCACCAGGAGCTGCAACTGTGACCGTTTTGCCCATCTCCAGGAAAGCGAACCACGTCCATGCCAGTTGATCTTCGGCACTGAGTTGCTTGAATCGTGCAGTCAAAGCCGGTACTGCATCAGCCGATAATGTACCGGGAAAAATACCACGGGCGGAATCGATAGTAATTGCCATATAGAGGGGTACCTCGCTAAGTTTGTAACTGACTAAAGATGAAGCAATATGTCTCTGGAGATACAGTTTTGCTCTCCAGTCATTAAATTATCACAATATGTTAATTTTTGTAAATAATCTTTAACGTAAGAATTGGAAACTTAGTTCCGTTGGTAGCTGTAACACTTGAAAAATCGGCGCGGAGAGTGAGCAATTCTCTTTTGAACCAAGTGCTTCTCCTTAATATCTGATACACTTCTTGACAAACTAAGGTAAAGAGGTTTTCATTTGCAGTTGATTCCTCTACGTCCAAAGCAAGGCATGATCGGGTTAGTGCTGCCATAGTTCGGTTAAGGGTTGGTGACGCAAAGTCAGCGGCAGCTTATCTCCTCCGGAGACGCTACGCGAACGGGTAAGAAGCAACAACCCGAAACGTGCCGCCCCTGAAAAACAAGCCAGCTTTTGTTTTGTTGATCTGTCGGCGAAGCAGGGTACTCGTTATAGTACGCTCGTGCTTGTTTTTCTACGTGTCAGACCCTGGTCAAACCGGGCGTATCATCTGGCAATTTCATTGACACAGGTCATTAATGATGTCATATCAAGTCCGGTTGATTAGTTATTATTCCTAAATCTATGCAGAAACCGAAAACCCTTTCTCCCTACTCCCTTCCCCCTGCTCCCGAAGAGTCCTAATGATAAGTCTTTAACCGGACACGATATCAGGAGTGTCAAAATCTTTGGTGTTTCGGTTGAGAAAACACGCGACTGTGGGTGAATGCTGCAATGCACATTAGCTTATCAGGAATCAAAAGCTGCTCTAATTGATGATATATTGACATTGTATTAAATTCTCGTACTTAAACATTCCACACGTATAATTTAGGTTCAAAAATTTCCATGACTAAAGCTGTTTATATCCAAGATAGTGACTTTGATAATCTTTTAACCTCTTCGGGACTTGTGGTAGTTGATTACACAGCCTCTTGGTGTGGCCCATGTAAGTTGATTAGTCCTTTCATCGACGAATTAGCAGAAAAATATGAAGATCGTGCCAAGGTGGTGAAGGTCGATCTCGATCACAACAAAGAAAATGCCAAAAAATATAATATCAAGAGTATTCCTGCCGTGCTGATTTTTAAAGATGGCGAAGAGGTAGAACGTCTGGTTGGCAAGGCTTCCTATGAAACCTTTAGTCAAGCACTAGAGAAATACCTTTAGGTTAAACGGCTACTCCGGGCGCAAGTCGCCGAATTAATGCAGATATGTTGAAAAAACCAGAGATGCTGTGTCAGACTATCACCGACTTGAGTGTCGGATATTCAGCAATGAATATACCTAACGTAGCAACGGCAAGCCAGACGCGTTCGCGTCCCTTGCGCGTGTCCCCTTGGGACTCAGCGTGCGCCTTAGCGCTTAGCCCCATCCGCCATGCGGTGGGGTACTTCACTAACGCTTATGCCAAAGGTAGGACAACATCTAGGTTTTATTTTTCGCTGCTCCTGAAAACAAAAACCTAGATGTTGTTAAGACAGTACGGAACAAGCCTAAACCTCTTGATTTATCGCCTTTTCCTCTCCCATTGACGTGCGATCACCTGCTCAACAATGATGTCCACCAGTTATTTGCTCGCCAACTGTCTAAGGGTTTCACAGTCTAGTTTCAAAGGCAGGTCTTTTTCCATAATTGTGATAATCCGCTTTGGATGTCACACTTGTCAATACCCCCTCACCTGAATCCTTACCTTTTATAGTGGTCGAAGGAACATCGTTGGTAACAGTTTTCCCTTCTTCAAAAGCTTCTCGACCTGTAATCAATCTAGAGCGACGACTACGAGTGAGATAATTCCATGCCCACTGAAATACTACTAGTAATTTAGTGTCGAACTCGATTAAGAAGTAGATATGAACGACTAACCAAAATATCCAAGCAAGGAAACCTTGGAGTTTGATGAAGCTTAAATCTACAACAGCTAAATTTTTGCCAATCATCGCCAAACTACCTACGTCATTGTAACGAAATTGTCGTAGTGTTTGACCTTGAAGCCGTTTTTTAATGAGCTTAGCTACATACTCTCCTTCTTGTTTGGCTACGGGTGCAACACCAGGTAAGGGTTTTCCATCTTGATGAGAGAAGTTGCCTAAATCTCCGATGACAAAGATGTTTTTATAACCCTTAATCGTCAAGTCTGGTTCTACAATTACACGTCCGGAGCGATCGCACTCTACACCTGTGCGGTTTGCTAAAACTTGCCCCATAGCGGAACCTTTCACACCTGCTGCCCATAATATAGTTTTTGAGGCAATTTCTTTAACTTCATCACCTTGCTTGAAAGTAACAACGTCATTTTTAATATTTGTTACCCTGGTATTAGTTTGGGTATCCACACCCAACTTTTGCAAAGATACTTTTGCGACTTCTGATAACTGTGGTGCCATATGAGGGAGGATGCGATCGCCACCTTGCAATAGTAAAATTCTAGTTTCTCTTGTGTCGATGTTGCGGAAATCGTCTTTGAGAGTTTTATGTGCCAACTCTGCGACCGCACCCGCTAATTCTACACCGGTTGGACCAGCTCCGACAATTACAAAAGTCAACCAAGCACGGCGTAATTCGGGATCAGTTTCATTTTCTGCTGCTTCAAATGCCGAAAAGATTCGGCGACGTATTTCTATGGCATTTTCAACAGTTTTCAAGCCAGGAGCCATTGGTTTCCAGTTATCATGACCAAAATAGGAATGGTTAGCACCTGTGGCAACAACTAATGTATCGTACGGTATTACTTTATCACCCAGAATAACTTCTTGGGATTCTGGATCAATATCATTTATTTCTCCCAACAACACTTTTGTATTCTTGCTTTTTCTGAATACAGCTCGTAATGGTGAGGAGATATCAGAGGGTGATAGCGTACCTGTCGCAACTTGATATAAAAGCGGTTGAAATAAATGAAAGTTACGTTTATCGATGAGAGTAACATTGACATTTGCTTTGGCAAGAGTCTTTGCTGTATACAGTCCACCAAAGCCTCCACCAATGATTACAACATGATGTAGTTTATTATTTTCATGTACAACTACCATAGTAACTATTTCCTTTTGTTAAGGCTTGTTAATTTTCTTAACAAAACTCTACCAAAAGTGGAATAAAGGCTGCCGTTTATTTATAACATGTGAATAAATACTAAAAGTAGTCTAAATTACAGCAATGAAAGCAGAAAGCTGATGAATGCGGACGTGTGAATCGCAGACAGGTCTGACAACATTTCAGTGTACAGAATATGGGATATAATTTCACTGAACACATACTGTTAGCAGTATCGAATGCTGCCATCAACAGAAAGTGCATCCTCCCGACACCACCAATCAACAAAAAAAGCAAAACCTTTTCTTAGTATGCGGACTCAAAACCTTAGGGCAACATTGTGTCGCAGTCCTAAAGGAGTACGATGTTAAAGTCAGCGCCATTGACGATGTCCAGCCCGGACAATGGGAAGTCCCAGAAGTACCAAGCTTACTAGAAAAGTTAATCATAGGAGACTGCCGCCAGCCAAGTATTTTACAGCAGGCAGGTATAGATGAGTGTCGTTCAATACTTTTAGTTACAAGAGATGAGCGGATGAATATAGAAGCTGCATTTGCAGCACGGCGTCTTAATCCGCACGTTCGCCTGATTGTACGTTCAGAAAAACAAAATTTTAACGAACTGTTGTGGGAAAATCTAGGCAATTTTGTTGCCTTTGAGCCTACCCATCTATCAGCTTATGCCTTCGCTCTGACAGCCCTGGCATCCGAAGCTATTGGATATTTTACCTTAGAAGGGCAACCGTTGCGAGTGATAGAGCATCAGGTACAACCAAAGGATCGCTGGTGCAATGGCAAGCCAGTACATAGACTCAATTTAACAACTCGCCACATCTTGAGTCACATACCTGTTTCATCTAACCCACCCAAACAGTTCTATGAGTGGAACCCAGAGGCAGTTGTGCAAGCGGGAGACACACTCGTTTATATTGAAGTTGCAGAAGATCTAACTTTATCTGAGCATCTCAGGGAATCTCAGCGTTCTCGGTGGCAATGGCAACAGTTTGTCCGAGGCATCACACCGAAGAATCTTAAAGAGAAAATAGTGCGATTTTGGCAATCTTACTACCAAAGCCAAAATCAAATCCGACGAATTGCGACAATTTATGCAATTACCGTACTCATACTATGGCTGCTTGGAATAGTTCTCTATCGCTTGTACTATCCTCAGATCACCTTACTCGAAGCTTTCTATGCGACAGCAGTTTTGCTTTTGGGAGGATACGGAGATTTATTTGGCAGCGTTAAGTTTGCATCGCAACCACTACCTTCAGATCATATGCCGTGGTGGTTGCGGTTGTTCAGCCTGGGACTGACGTTGACAGGTCAAGCTTTCGTGGGAGTATTGTATGCACTGCTAACTGATGCTCTTGTGGCTTCAAGGTTCCAGTTTCTCAATAGACATCCTCCTGTGCCAGAACGTAACCATGTGGTACTCATTGGCTTAAATCGGTTGGGGCAAAAAGTCGCTGCTGTTTTTCAAGAACTCAACCAGCCGTTTGTGGGAATTCATACTACGACTCTCGATCAACGGGTTTTACCCGAGATGCCTGTGATTGTTGACAATCCAACCGAAGCACTCGCTGTTGTGAATCTCTCCCATGCCAAAAGTATCGTTTTAGTTGGGGATGATCACATGGAAAATCTGGAAATTGGTTTAATGGCTCATGCAATCAACCCTGCCAGTCGGTTAATTATCCGCTCTCAAGATCGCCAATTTAGTGATAATATCACCCCTTTGTTTCCCTATGCTCAAGTTCTGTGTGGCGCGGCTTTGTCAGCGGAAGTTTTTGCTTGTGCTGCCTTTGGAGAAAACGTTCTTAGCTTGTTTCACTTAAGCGATCAAGTCGTTATGGTAACGGAATACAACATCGAAGAAGGTGATACCCTCAATAAGTTGCTTCTATCTGAAATAGCTCATGGCTACGGTGTTGTGCCGATTCTTTACCAGAAACAGCAGCAAGACAATTACTCGTTAATGCCTTGGGATGATGTCAGGCTTTGTGGGGGCGATCGCTTGATTGTTTTAGCAACAAGCACTGGTTTGCAGCGAATTGAATGGGGTGAAATGCTGCCTCGCCTTTTTAAGGTGCAGATTGAAAAAACTCTGACTAGAAATGCTAGTGCTGATGGTGCAGAGGAAATAGCCTTGATCACAGGATGTAGTTCCACTACTGCTAGGCAATGGATGAATAATTTGCCTAGAGTGTTGCCAACACCACTGTATAAACATCAAGCTCAGCATCTCGTGCGCAAGCTAATAAAAGTACAAGTTTTGGCAAGTGTAATCTCAATTGAGCAATCATCAAATAGCTAATATCAAGTTTGGTTAAAAACTTATCATTTTATCGCATGCTATCTGGGGAAATTTCCCCAGATGGTTGAACTACGCCACAACTCGCCAAGTCAAGGTATAATCTGCGCCACCTCGATTAAACTTACCAGTCATTTCTCCTTGCCCAGCCTGGCCGCTGCTAGCGGTGACGCTGCCAATGAGATCATCATTATTAAAGATACCTGTGTCTTTGTCGTACAGTTTAATTTCAGCAGTGCGATCAAAGATGATATTAGAAATATCTCTCAAGTCTTTACCTTCTGCTTCCTGGATGGTAGTCACTCCTCCAACCTGCTTACCGTTAATGACAAAGTAAACTTCATCACTGCCAAGTGTATCTTCGGTTTTTTCGCAGTAAAGAGAAATGAGTTCTAAACGCGCCATATGTTTATCCGATAATTTCTGTTCCAAGATAGCTTAATATCGATAGTATCCTGCAACCGTGATGCTTGCTCGCCTCGATGCTATTTGAAAAGCGTGCGTATGCGCTTTTACCGTAGGATAGCCATATTCTCCGTAACTCGGGAAAACCCAGTTTCCGTAAACCGATTTTCCCAGTTTAGGTTTGTGTAGATAAAGACAAAGACAAATAGCGATCGCTTTGGCGATCGCTTGCCGCTACCATAACACAGGTTGAATTGATCAACTCAAAAAAAGAACCAACGCCCAAGAGATTTGTTCTTATTTCGCCAAGAAACGCTGCTAGTAATTTTTTATCACTCTCTAAGACTGCTTTGGTTTCTTTTATTGTGGCGATACGCATGCAGGCGTCTCTTGCTTTGCGCAATCGCCCCTCAAGTACGCTCGGGGTTGGCTGGCTTATATCCAGACTGGTTACTGGGATTCGGCTAGCAACGAATCGCACTTAACTCCTTTCTCGGTTAACTGAACAGTATTGGGAAGGAGTGGAGTGTTACGAAAGATGGGATATTGGGCATCAACCTGATGGGCTTTTTTGACAATTCTGTTAAATAAGAAGTTAGTCAGGTTTAGTTGCCTAAAAGTCTTTTGTGGATCAGACAGATGGGTTGTTGGTAGCTGTTGCCCCATTTCTTTGAAAACTAGACCAATCGGCACATTGATTTCATCCTGGAGTTTGAGACAACGGATGAACAACGGACTGCTAGCGGCAATCACCGATCCAACACCTCCCCGAACTTGTCCCCATCCGATGTAATACAGTCCCTTGTAGTCGTCGGGAAATGCTCCACCATAACATTTGACGACTGATCCTTCGACGCGCTGGAGTTCCTGAGGTAAGAAGGAATAAGCAACATAAAAACCGGTTGCACAAACAATTAAGTCAAATTCCTCACAACTGCCATCGCTAAACTCGACTTCCCAACCATTAAGCTGACGCACACTAGGCTTGGGAATTATACGACCATGTTTGATGTAGTAAGGCACCTCATTGTTTATAGTGGGGTGTTTATCAAAAACTTGATGGTTCGGTTTGGATAGACCATAGTCTTCGTGCTTGCCGAACGTCAAACGCATTATCCCGTATGCCGTCAGTCGCTGAAACCATTCTGGCATCCACCATTGCAATAGATCGACGAACGGAACTCCAGCAAATGTCTTAGGGATGAACCATACCGATTCGCGCATACTCAAGACACACTTGGCTCCTACCCGAGCTGCTTCTGCCGCAATGTCACAAGCTGAGTTTCCGCTGCCGATAACCAGAACTCGTTTGCCACGAAGCATTTCGGGTCGTTTGTAATCTTTGGAATGAATAATCTCTCCGTTAAATTCTCCCTTGAATTCGGGCAAACGTTTGCACCAGTGATGCCCGTTGCACACTAACACCCCTTTATAAATTCGTTGTTCCCCATCAGTGAAAGTGACTTCCCAGAGATTGTTTTCAATGGGTCGCACGTAATTAACGGTACGATTGAGTTCGATTTGCTGACGTAAATCAAAATGATCGGCAAAAGTATTCAGATAATCCCGCATGTTTTGAGCGCTGGGGAAGTCGGGATAATCATCTGGCATGGGAAAATGAGTAAATTGAGTAATTTTGCGGGATGAGATGATATGTGCGGTTTCGTAAACACCGTGATACCAATTTCCGCCGATGTCATCACTAGCATCGACCTGATCGTAGGGAATACCAGCACCCTTGAGTGCCTCAGCCATACCCAATCCGACAAAACCAGCCCCAATAATCAGATGTTTGTGAGTAGTATCGACCATAGACCTCTTACATGAATTAAGAACAGAAGGAGAGTTCGCGCGTTGAACAATCCAGCAATGATAGGCGACCTTACAGATCTTTTCAGTTAATTGAACACATATTTTCGCAGGGGCTGTTCTATGCCCATACGTGTCAACAATCACGTTTAAACCTTAGTCTAGTTCCCGCTGCAAAACCCAAAAATCTTACAATGATTCAGATAGGGCGAAATGGACTAAATCCCTCAAAGGCGGGCGTCAGGTGTTACGGATAGTCAGATTTACTCTTTAAAAGCAAAATAGAGTTATGATAAAATACGGTTATCTTATCAATTTACTGCTAATTAGATTTTAAAAGCTATAGAAAAACTTGAGTTTCTATCAGCTTCAGTAAAATTGCTGATACTTTGAGGGATTAGACAGATGACATTATCTACAACTTTGAATTCTACATTAAGTCAGATCCAGATCAGGATTCCTCAGCACTACCATCGTCAACCAATTGTCTCGCGATTGATTTCTCGTTACGATTTAATAATCAATATTGCATCTGCTCTTTTAGAAGCTCATGCAAAAGATGACGGTTGGTTTAACCTAGAAATTCAAGGGGTTTCTCAGCGCTTAGAAGCAGGTCTTGCCTATCTTCAAGAACTAAATATAGAGATTGTGCAGTTAGATATCAAAAGCATTGCCCAAGAAAATCAGGAAAAGTTCAAGATTTTATGTAAAAATCACAATTTGAGTGACATCATTGACGACAATGACAAAAAAGCTGATTCCAATGTCGTAGAAGGACAAACCACTCGTGCTAAATTTCAAGTTTGTATTCCTCAAAACTATCAGTCTTACCCAGTTATTGCAGGGCTTGTTTCTTGTTATGGATTAACTGTTAACATTTCCGGAGCAGTATTAGATACCAACCCTGAAAATGACGGTTGGTTTGATTTAGAGGTTTGGGGTAGGCGTCAGCAGATTGTGTTGGGCTTAAGATATTTAAAAAAATTAGGCTTAGAAGTTTGGTTGTAATTATTAGAGGATGTCTGAGAAGTCAAAAATGTCATGCTGAACGCAGCGATAGCGTAGTGAAGCATCTCAAAACTACGCCTCAAACTCTAGATTCTTCATTCCGCTGAGTCCCAAAGGGACACGCTGCGCGAACGCTACATTCAGAATGACAAAATATACCTTGCTTAAACTTTTAAGACATCCTCTTAGACTCTTAGACTTCGTGGCAGTTGTAGGGAAGAGGGAATAGGGAACAGGGAACAGGGAATTCTGAACGTTTAACTCTTAACAGAACCTCGTAAAATCTGACTTTTGCGCATTGGTCTATTGACCAAGAAGTAGTCAAGAGTCAGAATAACGAGTGTGCGAGTGCTGAAACAGCGCTATGCAGGAAAGTTTCCCAACGTAGATGCCAAAACAGCGCTGAGATAATTCGTCAGAGTATGGGCATCTACTCCCAATTCTGTGCGCTCTTGTGCTGCTAAAATTGCTGCTTGAGAATGCCACCAAGCACCAGTTGCAACAATCTCCTCTACAGAAATCTTTTTAGAAGAAGCTTGCGCTAATAATCCACCAATCAACCCAGTTAAAACATCTCCACTACCACCACGCCCCAAGGCTGGCGTACTTTCGGGATTAATCCAAACGGTTCCTTGGGAGTTGGCAATAACAGTTCTTGCGCCTTTCAATAACACCACTGCACCACTTTGCGCCGCCGCTTCCCGCGTTGCTTTGACTCTGTGGTGATTAGCATCAGGAATGTCAGGAAACAACCGCTTGAATTCACCCGCATGTGGTGTAAGTACGGTTACTTCTTGTCGTTTTTGTAACGTCTGAAAGTTTCTCATTTCAGCCAAGATATTCAAACCATCAGCATCTAGAAGTAAGGGGCTAGTGCTATCTAATACTTCTTGTAAAATTGGGCTGGCATCTCGGGTTAAGCCGGGACCACAGGCGATCGCACTAAATGAACTCAAATCCGTTTTTGGTGGGAGTTGCAGTTGAGCGATCGCCCCAGATTCTGTTTCCGGACAACCAATAATCAACGCTTCTGGTAACTGCGCCACCATGATAGATTTGAGAGATTCTGGTACAGCAATTGAGAGCATACCGACACCACTTGCTCGCGCACCCAACCCAGTTAATATTGCTCCTCCCGAATACCGACGCGAACCACAAATCAACAGCAAGTGCCCTTCCTTATATTTATGCGTGACTGGCGGACGGGGTAAAGGCAGAGTAGAGAGGGCTGTTGTTTTTGTGATGCGTTTAGTACTTGGTGAATTTTCCAGTACCGCTTGTATATCAGCCAAGGGAAAATCAAAATCTATTAACTCAGCTTTACCGATATAATCGAGAGCTTCGTCTTGCAATAAACCCAGCTTCCACAAACCTAAGCAAAAAGTGTGTGTAGCACGTACCGCAGTTCCCAACACCTCACCCGTATCTGTGTGCAACCCCGAAGGCAAATCGATACTAATAATCGGTTTGTGCCATTCATTGAGCTGATTGATAGCAGTAGCGATTGGATCTGTGAGCGTTCTTTCTAAGCCAAATCCAAACAACCCATCAATTAATAAATCACAATCTTGCAGTGGCTCAATGGAGTCATAACACGGCAAACCCAAACTTTTAGAATACTGCAAGTGCTGGGAAGTTAATTCCTTAAGTTTAGAGAAAGGGCAATATATTAAAACTTCATAGCCACGAAAGTATAACTCTCGCGCAACAACCAAAGCATCACCACCATTATGACCAGGACCGACGAGAATTCCTACGTGGGAGGGAGGGAGTCTTAGCGAAGCGAGCCGTAGGCTGGGAGATGAGGAAGCTTTCCCTTTGTTTTCTTGTTGGCAAGACAGGGGGTAAATATCCTGAACACGACGCGCAATAAGTCCTGCCACTTTTTCCATCAAAGCTACCACAGGCATTCCCGCTGTAAAAATACGCTTTTCGATTTCGTGCATTTGCTGTGCGGTGACGATGACTTGTGCAATTTGTTCTTGCCTGTCTTTCATTAGTCCTGAGTCCTAAAGTTCTGAGTTTTTAGTACTGAATGCTGAGTTATGTTTTCCGGCTTTTTTTGATCTTAGTGTCCATTTTCTAGTTAATCTGAGGAAAAATCACCGGATAAAAAATCTTTATTTTGTATACTAGTTGATAATTGGGGCGATTTCTCTGTCAACAACACGGGGTTAGAACCTGTTGCTTCTAATTTTGCACCGCAGTTTTTACAGGTGAAATCAAGCCCAATTGATTCAATCTGTTAACAACAATGACATGAAGTGATTAATTTTAACAAGCAATGAATCTGTCTGGTTCGGAATATCAGAAAGTATTTGAAGCCATTATCAGTGCTTATCCAAGCAAAATTAGTTTACAGATGATGGTTATGTTTAAATTAGATGAAAATTTAGATGAAATAGCTGGAGGTGGAAATTTTAGAGAAGTTGTTTTTAAGTTGATGGAATGGGCTAAGTCACAAGGTAAGTTAGAACAACTTCTTAAAGGTGCGCATGAAGATAATCCTGGTAATCAAGAATTAAAAGATATATACCATAAAATTTTTCCCAATTTATCAAATTACGATCAACAGGACTTAGGCACGAACAACGTAACTACTGTCATTGCGATCGAAGGGAAGCAATCGCAACCCGCTCTTTCTGGTAGCGCGTGCGTAAGTCCTAAGCAAAAAATTTTACTATTGGCGGCGCTTCCGCAAAACTTACGTGTAGATAGAGAAATCCGGGACATAGAAGAAGCCATCAAACGAGCAGTCAGAAGAGATTCATTTGAAATTAAAATTAGAACTGCTGTACGCCCCCAAGATATTCGTAGAGCACTTGCAGAAGAAATGCCTCAAATTGTGCATTTCTGCGGACATGGTATGCAGGATGGCAGTTTAGTATTAGAAGATGATGGAGGAAACCATAAACCTGTATTACCAAGAGGACTAGCAGCATTGTTTAAGCTGCATAGTGATTATGTAAAATGTGTATTACTTAATGCTTGTTATTCAGCTTTACCTGCTGAAGCAATTAGCAAACATATTAATTATGTAATTGGCATGGAGCAGCCAATTGAGGACAGAGCAGCGATTGTATTTGCTGAAGGATTTTATGATGGGCTGGGATATGACAATGTTGATAATAAAGATGTAATTCAAAGAGCTTTCGATGAGGGTATCGTTGCTATTGAATTAGAAAATATTTTACAGGATACAATACCTTATTTATGGAAGTTGGGTGTTGCTCAAGGTGAGAAGTCTTCTCCAATAGTAGAGCCTGTGATTGAGAGCAAGTCCTCACCTCAAACCCGAACTTTTGAGGGTGAGAAGTCTTCTCCAATAGTAGAGCCTGTGATTGAGAGGAAATCCTCACCTCAAACCCCAACTTTTGAGTTTGATGTTATCACGGTAAATGCTCAAGGACAGGAAATTAAACGAGAAAAACGCCAAGCTCAATATTACCTTGAAAATGTAGGCAAGAACATCACCCTAGAAATGGTGGCTATCCCCGGTGGTAAATTTCTGATGGGTTCGCCACAAGGTGAAGGATATGAAAGAGAAAAACCTCAGCATGAAGTTACCGTTCAACCGTTTTTCATGGGTAAATATCCAATGACTCAAGCACAATGGCAAGTGGTAGCCGCATTACCCCAAATCAATCGAGAGCTAAAGCCAGAACCATCTTATTTTAAAGGTGATGACTATCCTGTAGAACGCGTTTCCTGGTATGATGTAGTAGAGTTTTGTGCTAGATTATCTAAAAAGACAGGAAAAAATTATCGACTTCCGAGCGAAGCGGAGTGGGAATATGCCTGTCGTGCTGGAACCACAACACCATTTCACTTTGGTGAAACCCTGACAGATAAGTTAGCAAACTATGATGCCCGCACAACGTTTGCTAGCGAACCCCAAGGAGAGTATCGGGAAAAAACTACATCTGTAGGAACTTTCTCGCCTAACGCCTTTGGTTTATACGATATGCATGGGAATGTGTCGGAATGGTGTGAAGATTCTTGTTCCTCGGAAAATTATGAGGGAGCGCCAACAGACGGAAGTGCTTGGCAGCATATTGATAATGACAATAATTGTAGAATTATGCGGGGTGGGTCGTGGTACTACAATCCTAAATGTTGCTGTTCTGCACTCCGCTACAGGTACGGTTCCGATATCGGCTACAACGATATAGGTTTTCGGGTTGTTTGTGCTGTTCCTGCGAGGACTCATATCAGTGAACAGTTATCAGTGAACACTTATCAAGGACTCCTGCGATAACTGATAACTGATAACTGATAACTGAATAATTACTTTCCGTAGTAAACTCTCGCATTACCAAATCTTGAATCCTTGCGCAGATAGCTATTCCATTCTTCTGCCTGCCAACGGTTGACAAAAGGTCCAACTGCTACATGTGGTCCTCGCGGTTCAAGTCTGGGGATGACGTATACATCTCGTTCTGCGTAGAAATTTCGTCCGATGTAGCTTCTGATTTCGTTTCTATAGCGGGGTAACTCTTCCGACTTGGCAGGAAGAACGACATAGTAATAACTAGATCGTCTACCAGAATCGCCTCTATCGTAATCACCTCTACGATAATTGTCTCTACCAGAATCATAGGGAACGTCGGGTTGATCGCGTCCACGTCCCTTATAAACAATGCGATCGCTATAAACAACTCTTGCAGAATATACCCCATCAGATTCCAGTCGTCTGGCTAGGCTTCTAGCTCCTTCTCTTGTCCTAAAAGCTCCTACTTGAATCACAGAACGTCCTTGAAACCGTTGTCTAAAAGCATTTCTGGGAATTAGACCTGTTCCTCGCCGTCCATAACCATTGTCATCAATATACACCTTGTAGGGAGCATAACCACGGTTAGATCCATAAGAGGGTGCTTCAGGTGCTTGGAATTCAATAGAACGTTGGGACGATGTATTCACCTCAGGAGGTGTATAACCTTGTGAACCTGACGGTTCTGCTGGAAACGGTTCATCTGAAGGTGCAGGCGGAACACCATCATACACTGATCGTCGCTGTGCTATGAAAACTTCGCTAGGATTGATTTGGGCATATGCTAAGTTAGATTGAGATAAAAAAACTAACCACCCTCCTAAGAGCAAGCGCAAAATCAAAGATGGTTGGCTCCATTTGATAAATGCCATAATCTGATTCGGTATTGCACTGACCATATTATTAGCAGCAAAAATTTTAAATGATTTTCTTGACTAAAAAATAATCGAGTGATTTAATCCAAAATCTAAAACATAGGAATCCGGTTTGGTTTATGAAGTTACTAGTTGAGCTAGGGAACAGGGAACAGGGAACAGGGAACAGGAAATAGAGAACACTTAACAGAAACTGTACGGAGTTCTGTTCAAAAATCAAATAGAAATCCAATATCTTGATTTATGTAGTAATTTTATACAAGAAGCGAACTCTTTTATGAACAAAATTGTAGTTGGTCTTTCTGGTGGCGTTGATAGTTCCACCGCAGCAGCCATTTTGCACGATCAAGGCTATGAAGTGATTGGTTTAACCCTTTGGTTGATGAAGGGGAAAGGTCAGTGTTGCTCTGAAGGTATGATTGATGCAGCTTATATCTGTGAGCAGCTAGGTATTCCCCATCATATTGTTGATATTCGGGACGTCTTTCAAACTAATATCATTGATTACTTGGTGGGTGGTTACAGTACTGGGATCACTCCTTTGCCTTGCTCACAATGTAACAAAACTGTAAAATTTGGTCCGATGTTGCAATACGCGCGGGAAAATTTAGAGTGCGATCGCATTGCCACTGGTCACTATGCTCGCATTCAATATGATCCCGCTACTGGACGCTACCAATTGCTGCGTGCATTTGATCGCAACAAAGACCAGTCCTACTTTCTCTATGATTTGTCGCAAGAACTACTAGCAGGAAGTGTATTTCCACTAGGAGAGTTACAAAAAAGCGAAACTCGTCATCTGGCTGATGAATACAAGTTGAAAACAGCAGATAAGCCAGAAAGCCAAGACTTATGCTTGGTGGAAAGTAACGGCTCAATGCGAGCGTTTCTAGATAAGTATCTTGCGCCCAAAAAAGGAGATATTGTTGATACTTCAGGTAAAATTCTGGGTGAACATGATGGTGTTCATCATTACACAATTGGGCAACGTAAGGGTATAGGTATCGCCGCCGCTGAACCACTGTATGTGATTGCATTGGATGCAGTGAATAACAGGGTGATTGTGGGCGATCGCACCAAAGTAACCGAACCAGAATGTACTGTACAAAGGGTTAATTGGGTATCCATTGCTGAACCATCAAGTCCCATTCGGGCGGAAGTTCAAATTCGCTATCGTTCCACTCCTGTACCAGTCACAGTTATTCCCGCAGATTATTCTCGTGTTCGCTTAGTGTTTGATGAACCTCAATTCAGCATTACTCCCGGACAAGCTGCTGTGTGGTACGAAGGGGAGAAGGTGTTAGGTGGGGGGATCATTGAGCAAACAGTGAACAGGGAACAGTGAACAGTGAACAGGGAACAGGGAATAGTGAAAACTGGTAACTGATAACTGATAACTGATAACTGGTAACTTCGAATCTGCGAAACGGAAAATGATAAGTTAATACATAGATTAAAAAAAAATGTAGTTATCGCAAACAAAGGACAGCCTTGAGTTATCATTACGATGGCATAGCCCCTCACGGTGGGCAATTGGTGAATCGCATCGCTACACCTGAGCAAAAACAAGTATTTCTTTCAAAAGCCGACTTTCTACCGCGAGTTCAACTTAATGAACGAGCAGTATCAGATTTGCAAATGATTGCAATTGGCGGTTTGAGTCCACTAACTGGTTTTATGAACCAGGAGGACTATAACGGTGTTGTTGCTCAAATGCGTCTCGCCAACGGTACCGTTTGGTCAATTCCTGTTACACTCTCGGTGAGTGAACAAGTCGCCGCCCCCTTAAAAGAAGGTGATTTGATTCGCTTGGATAATCCTGCTGGTGAATATATCGGGGTATTAGAACTAACACAAAAATATCACTACGATAAGACTCGTGAAGCGGTTCATGTTTATCGAACCAATGACTCAAAGCATCCTGGTGTACAGGTAGTTTACAATCAAGGTTCTGTAAATTTAGCAGGTGATGTGTGGTTATTAGAACGCAAGTCTCATCCTCTGTTTCCAAAATACCAAGTTGATCCTGTCGAGTCTCGGCAGTTGTTTCAGCAAATGGGCTGGAAAACTGTTGTTGGGTTCCAAACTCGCAACCCGATCCACCGCGCCCATGAATATATCCAAAAGTGCGCCCTAGAAATTGTGGATGGTCTATTTTTGCACCCATTGGTTGGGGCGACGAAAGAAGATGACATTCCCGCAGATGTGCGAATGCGCTGTTACGAAATTTTGATGGAAAAATACTACCCACATAACCGCGTCCTTTTAGCAATTAATCCCTCGGCTATGCGTTATGCTGGTCCTCGGGAGGCAATTTTCCATGCTTTGATTCGCAAGAACTACGGTTGCACTCACTTTATCGTAGGACGGGATCATGCTGGCGTAGGAAATTACTACGGCACTTATGATGCTCAGTACATCTTTGATGAGTTTAAGCCTGAAGAACTGGGCATTGTACCGATGATGTTTGAACACGCCTTTTACTGCATGCGTACCCAGCAAATGGCGACAGACAAAACAAGTCCTAGTCTTCCAGAAGAGCGGATTCATCTTTCGGGAACAAAAGTGCGGGAAATGCTGCGCCGAGGCGAGTTACCTCCACCAGAATTTTCTCGTCCAGAGGTGGCGGCAGAATTGGCACGCGCAATCCGAGTACCAGTTCATACTTACGAAATTTAAACCATACAAAAGACAGATAGTAAAGTGTAAAAGGTTGCTTTACACTCAGACCTCAGACCTTTAAGCTATAGCTGATAGACTGAGGCCTGATAGTTAACTTAAGTTATGAAGCGGCGAACGTTTTTAGAAAGTTTTGGCTCTATATTTGGGGTGTTGAGTGCGATTGAAACTGGGTGGTTGACATTAGGAAGCCGCTACTATCAAGCTTTAGCACAATCTGCACCGCGTAAATTGGCTTTATTAGTCGGGATTAATCAGTACCCACAATCTCCAGCTTTGAGCGGTTGTCTAACTGATGTGGAACTACAAAGGGAACTTTTGATTCACCGCTTTGGTTTCCAACCCTCTGATATTATCTCGTTAACTAATGAACAAGCGACAAGAAAAGCTATTGAGAGGACTTTTTTCGAGCATCTGGTTAAGCAAGCTAAATCTGATGATGTAGTTGTCTTCCACTATAGTGGCTATGGCAGTCGTGTCAAATTAGAAATGCAAGAAACAGAGCAAAACGCTCTTGTTTTATTTAATGATAGAGATGGACAAGAAAGTAAAAAAGTCAACTATTTATTAGAAGAAACACTGTTGCTGATGTTGCGATCGCTTGCCACAAAGCATGTAGCAGCAGTGTTAGATACAAGCTACTATGGGACCTCTAACTCTTTACTAACAAACCTAAAAATTCGCGCCCTCCCACAACCAGAACAAGCTATCTTCTTACCAGAAGAACTTGAGTTGCAAAAACAGTTACAAGCAAAAGTCTCTAGTGAAGAGTCAGTTATTGTGCTTTGCGCAACCTCTACCCCCAAGGAATTCGCAAGGGAGGGACAGTTATCTGGTTTTAGTGCGGGATTATTTACTTATGCCTTAACCCAGTACTTATGGCAAGCCACACCAGCAACAACAATTCAAGTCTGCCTATCTCATGTGGCAGGTTCTATTCAGCAGTTGGGTAGTACAAAACAGCAACCAGCTTTATTGCTAGATAGCAAAAGTCAGCTTTCCCGTACACCAATTGGAGATATTTTGCTTCCAAACACCAGCAGTGCAGAAGGAGTGGTTACAGGAGTGGAGGACGATGGGAAAACAATCCTACTGTGGCTGGGAGGAGTACCTGCACAAGTACTGGAATACTACGGAGTCAATTCACAATTCACGATCATTACAAAAGAAGGATCGAACATACAGCTGATTTTGAAATCGCGTGCTGGGTTGACAGCAAAAGCGCAAATGTTGAGTTCTGATGGTACAACTTCTCCCCAAGTCGGACAACTTGTTCAGGAAGCTGTGCGAGTTATACCCCGAAATATTGGTTTAACAGTCGCCCTGAATGGACTCGAAAGAATTGAACGAGTGGATGCAACAAGTGCCTTTTCAACCGCCACCCATTTACTAAGCGTAGTCACCGGAGAACAACCAGCAGATTATTTGTTTGGAAAAGTAGCTGAAGCGAAGAATAAAGATTTAGAAGCAACAGACTCTACAGCCGTGTCTCGCAGTCCTTACGGTTTATTCTCTCCTGGTGGCGAGTTCATTCCAAGCAGTGGTGGAGAAGCTAAAGAAGCAGTGAAGGTGGCTGCACAGCGGTTAAAACCAAAACTAGGAACTTTACTGGCGGCAAAATTATGGGGACTCACACAAAATACAGGATCTTCTGGCTTGGGGATTAAGGCAACATTAGAGATCATAGGTTCTTTAACACCTAGGGCAGTCATACAACGAGAAACACTGCCAAACCAAACCACTCAAACATCAAACAAGAAGTCATTCAATCCTGAACTTGGTGATATTCCCACTGTCAGCGTTGGCAGTAAGATACAGTATCGAGTGGAAAACAAGAGCTCGCGCCCTGTTTATCTGATGCTGCTAGGATTAAATAGCAGTAGAACTGCGATCGCCCTGGTGCCTTGGTACAAAGATACTGAAGCAGACTCATCGCAAACCAAACTAGTCGCTAAAGATATAGTTATCTCCCCAGGAGAAACTTTAACAGTACCACAAACGACTTCAGGTTTTGAATGGGTTGTGCAAGCACCAAGTTCCTTAAGTGAAACCCAACTTATTTTTAGTACTGCACCTTTTACCCAGTCCCTCGCTGCTTTAGAAGCTGCTAAGTATCCCAAAGCAGAACAGCACCGTATTCAGCCCTTGACAAATCCCCTAGAAGTCGTACAAGCTGTTCTACAAGATTTACATAATGCCAGTGCAATCAAGGATACGAACACTACAACGACTGATTCCTATATATTGGATGTGAATCATTGGGCAAGTCTTAGTTTTGTTTATCAGGTGGTTGAACAAAATTGCTAGCTTTCAGGCTTGCATTAAGTTTTTCGTTTGCCTGACGAACAATATAGCAATCCTATATGAGTTGTGAGAATTATCGAACCGCCAAGACGCCAAGGACGCCAAGAAAGAGAAGAGAAAATCTTACGAATGATTTAGGACTGCTATATATGTGCTGGTATTGAAATTAATCTCATCTCAAAGAGTTCATTCTCATTATCTGAACAAAAATAACCCAGAACACAGTTGTCAGAACGGGCTGCGTTCTGAGTTCTTCTTTAACTAATACCAATTTAAAAAAAGAATGCGACAGATACACACTCCCAAACCCTTGTGATGTCTGGCTTTCTTTATTTTGAATTTTGAATTTTGAATTTTGAATTGGTATAATGTTCTCCCAAAAACTCTCGTATGTAATTATTGACTAATTGAGGCTGTTCCTGCTGTACCCAATGGCTACAGTTAGGAATATATCTGATTTGAAAATCTTTCACATAAGCTTGAGTGCCGTAGGTTAATTCCTTGCCAAGGGCAGTATCGTTTTCTCCCCAAATCATCAACGTTGGTACTTCCAAAACACCCCAACTTTGATTAACTATTCTCTGTTTAAAAATGTTGCGATAATAGTTCAACATTGCTGTCAAAGCACCACGTTTGGCAGCAGCATCTTTGTAAGCATTCAGATCCGCTTGAGTGAAAGCACTTTTGTCGATCGCCATACCTTGAAATGTATTTTCAATCAGTTGATAATCCAAGGATTGTATGAGTAATTCTGGTATTCCTGGTAATTGAAAGAAGAATATATACCAGCTACGTAGCAACTGTTGAGGAGTGCGTAAGCCTTCGGCAAATTTAGCGGGATGAGGCAAATTGAGTACAATTAAACGCTCTACCATTTGGGGATGAGAGTAAGCGAAATTCCAGGCGATCGCACCACCCCAATCATGTCCCAGCAAAATACATTTTTCGTATCCCAATCCTTTAATAAGCGCCTCAACATCTCTGACAAATTCATCCATCACATAAGCTGACTGGTTCTTAGGCTTTTCGCTATCGTTATAGCCACGCAAGTCAAGGGCAACCACTTTAAAGTTTTGGGCAAATTCTGGTATTTGATACCGCCACGAGTACCAAAACTCAGGAAATCCATGCAACATTACCATTAAAGGGCCATTCCCTTGAGTAACGTAATGCAATTTCATGCCGTTTGCAGTGATATACTTATGCTGCCATGAACCTTCTAATACAGACATAATTTATACTCTTCTAGTTAGATAAGGGGACTTTAAATACAAGTATTAATAGTAACTAAATACATAAAAATTATCTATATGAAATAAAAATTTAAGAAGAAAATCAGTCTTCAACCATTCTTAATTCAGGGATTGATAATTCCTCTCTTGGTAGATGTATGTTTGGGATCAAATCTGGTAATTACTTAGCTATGATTTAATCCAACTCTTATGACACAGCAACTAATACATCATCATTCATTATGGATTGAAAGACTAGCTAGATTTGGTTATATATCTAAAGGAATAGTTTACGCGATCGTTGGACTATTGGCAGCGCAGGCGGCATTTAGCAGTGGTGGTAAAATCACTGATACTAAAGGCGCTCTCCGGGAAATTGTCAATCAGCCATTTGGAGAGTTTCTACTAGCTTTAGTGGCAATTGGACTAATTGGATACGTAATTCTTCGTTTTGTACAGGCAATAAACGACCCAGAAAATAAAGGCACAGATGCTAAAGGTTTACTACAGCGAGTTGGTTATGTAATCAATGGTTTGATCTATGCTGGTATTGCTTTGAGTGCTGTGCAAATTATTCTCGGTTCTAACAGTGGTGGTAACAGTAACTCTAGACAAGATTGGACAGCAAGATTACTTTCTCAACCCTTTGGTCAATGGTTAGTTGGTGCTGGGGGGGCGTTTGTTATTGGTTTGGGTTTCTATCAGTTCTATCAAGCCTTTAGTAGTAAGTTTCGGAAAAACTTAAATTTGAATGAATTGGACGATTCAGAACGCAAGTTGGTAATGGGTATTTCTAGATTTGGTTTAGTAGCCCGAGGGATAGTCTTCTGTATTACTGGCTGGTTTTTAATTCAAGCAGCAACTCAGTCTGACGCTAGTCAAGCAGGAGGTTTAAGTGAGGTGTTACACACACTAGCACAACAACCCTATGGTCCTTGGCTTTTGGGTATCGTAGCGCTGGGTTTAGTTGCCTATGGTGTTTACATGGTGATTCAGGCACGCTATCGTCGGGTAGTCACACGTTGAAAAGTGCATGGCAAAAGTAGAAATACGCGGTGTCTGGTTACCCACAACAGATAGCAAAGTTTTCAATTCCCGAGAAAACATTGCACAAGCTATGCATTTCCTGGCCCAGACAGGATTTAATGTTGTCTTCCCTGTTGTCTGGAACAAAGGGGCGACAATGTATCCTAGTCAATTGATGCGTCAAACCTTTAATACAGAAATCAACCCACAGTTTGTCGGACGCGATCCCTTGGCGGAAGTCGTTACAGAGGCGCGGCGGGTGGGGTTAAAAATCATTCCTTGGTTTGAATATGGATTCGCCAGTTCCTACAATTTAAATGGTGGACAACTGCTGGCAAAAAAACCTGAATGGGCTGCCCGTGATCGTGAGGGGAAGTTGCTGAACAAAAATGGCTTTGAGTGGCTGAATGCCCTTGATCCAGAAGTTCAAGATTTTATGTTAAATATAATATTGGAAGTCGTAAAAAATTATGATGTAGATGGTATCCAAGGTGATGATCGTCTACCTGCATTCCCTAGTGAAGGCGGCTATGACAGAAAAACTCAAGAACGCTATCGTCAGCAGTTTGGTGAGAATCCGCCAAAAAACTTTAAGGATGGAAGATGGTTGCAGTGGCGTGCCGATATTCTGACTGAATTTCTTGCCCGCCTCTATCAAGCAGTCAAAGCGATTAATTCTAACCTGTTAATATCAATAACTCCGAATATCCACGACTGGGCATATAAAGAATACTTACAAGACTCGCCTACTTGGCTGAAACGAGGGCTTGTAGATATGATCCATCCCCAAATCTACCGCCGTGATTTTCTCTCTTATAAAAGCATTATTGATAAATTAGTAAACGAGCAATTCATAGATAATACTCTATCCAAGTTAGCACCAGGAATTTTGATGAAACTTGGTTCTTACCGGATAAGTTCAGAGCACTTATTGCAGGCTATTGAGTATAACCGTGGTTGTGGAATTTATGGGGAAATTTTCTTTTTCTACGAAGGTTTGCGACAAGAAAATAACGCATTAGCTGAGGTGTTGCGAAAAGGTCCTTATGCCCAGTCTGCTGCATTCCCTTCTCTGTTAGATTTAATTCAAGGTAGAGTGAACAAGAAAATATCATTATCTATTTGGCAGCAGTTGCTGAGATTTTTAAGAAATTTTGTTTAGGGGGTCATGCATGGAATATCAATTGCAGGTGCAAAAAGATATTGAAACTCTTAAAAACGATTTACCAACACTTTTTAAAAAGGATATTTCTTACGACATCTACACGCAGGATATTTACTTTCAAGATCCTGTCAATAAATTTAAAGGAAAATTAAACTATCGCATTATCTTTTGGACTTTGCGATTTCACGCTCGATTATTTTTTACTAAAATTTACTTTGATTTACACGAAGTCTATCAGTCAGCCGAAGACATAATTTTGGCTAAGTGGACAGTCAGGGGTGTTTTGCGCGTTCCTTGGAAAGCTGGAGTGTTTTTCAACGGCTACTCAACTTACAAACTCAATCAAGAGGGTTTAATTTACGAACATATCGACACTTGGGATCGCAAACCAGGGGAGGTGTTGCAACAGTTTTTTCGCAAGGGAACAGATATAAGTGATAAAAGTTCCGTGAAGTTCTAAAGTTGACACTCTCTTACTTTTTTGTATCACTCAGTATTCCTCACGGCAATGTCCTGTTTCAGCCAGACATACAAAGCCCTTTGGAGTTTACTTTTAGTGGTGCATTACCGTCTAAGGGCTAAATTAAGAACATCTTCATGGAGAATTGGCATAATTTTACAGAGAATTGGTATAACATGAAAAAGTTTATGAAGATCCTTTCATACCAATTCCCCATAGAAAATTGGTATAAACCTCATAATGTCTTCTGTAATTTCCTGCTGGGCAGAACAATTAGTTGAATAAAAATTAAGTGCTATTACTTTAAGGAGAATCGAAATGAGACTTAGTGACGAGCTGTTAGATCCAACTAAAAAGAATATGGTTGTGGCTGACTGCACGAAGTTGATGGATCAGCAAGTCGCTTCAATGCAAGGGGTTTCTGGTCTCGCCTTTAAAGCCGGCTACACTGCTATAAAGGGGTTTGCGCCTACTTATTGTGCTGACGCCGTTGCAATGCTTCTGCCGCAATCATTAACAGCAATTGATCCTATTTGGAGTGAGGGCATACAGTCAGGCAATCCAGTCGAACACCTCACGCAGAACAGTTCTCGCACAGCGGATGCAATACTCAGCATTACCGACGCAAAGATAGAGAAAACCAAGAATAAGGCTCTGCGAGGTGTATATGATAAACTCCGCAATTCAGCTAAGAAGCATGTGGAAGAGGCGGTACCTGGCTTAGCTAAGATAATTGATAACCATACTAAGAACTCAGCAGGTATTAAGTAGTTATCAATAAGATTGGGGGAAAACCCCAATCTCAATGATTTGCATAGCTTGAATTCAGTTTATGCCAAATGACACCAAGAGCATTCTCAAACTATACGCTTACATGCTTTACCAAACGAAATTAGACAAAGCACTTAGAGGTAAAACTTCCATGCAACCCATAAGGAATATGGTGCTTGAGATGCAATCTGGCGATAGATCCTTTGTGGAAATCTTTTGCATCTAAAATCACCACATCTGAGCGATGGTACTCAGAGTCATAAACCAAAGCCAGCACCCAGCCATCATCTTCACCCGCGTTTGTCACCCCTTGAGAAGCAGGGCTGTGGGAGGTGCGTGGAACAAAAATAGGTTCACTAGCAAATCCATACGGGGCGGCACTCCAAAGTTGTTGTTTTCCTGACTCAAAATCCACTTTCAGAAATGCTTGCAATGGAGCATTACCAGTCTCTGCATGAGCTGCACCCATGTATAAATAACGATATGGGCGACCAACGTTTTGCGGATGTAAGCTGGGAAATTCACAACACCGACTGATCAACAACTCTTGCTGCACTGTCTGATTTTTGAGATTAAGATGAAAACGCCATAATTGTCCTGGCTTGCTCGCATCAAAATCTACTTGTCGAAAATCACTTTGCGGTTGTACTTCTGGCAGAGATTCGTAGCAAAGTGAGTCAATAACAATTTCATCTTCCAGCTCAATTGCATTGACATGGTGGAAGACAAAGCCGGTTCGCGTTTCTATAATTTGAACTCGCTTTTGTTTCGGGTTACGCGAAATGATGATTACGCGAGTGGGTTGTTGTGGCTGAAACTTAATACATTCCCCTGCACCACGCATTCCCAATACAAAAGGTATGGGATTAAAGGTAACGGGATTTTGAAAGAATATACAGTAATTGGGGGTAATGGCAAAATCGTGGATAAAGGCAAATCCTGGAACCCTATGGGCGTGCTGTCGTACAATCTTACCCTCAGTGTTTAGCTCGAAAATTGTAATCGTGGTGGATAATCCCGGCTTGATGGAAAAGTTGACAAGGCTTGGCGCACCATTATCTAGAACAGAATTAGGATCTAAGCGGGGATGGGCAGAAAATGCTTCACCTTCTGACAACACACCGTTACAGCGGTTTTCATATGAATAGACCACAAATCGTAGGGTGGGCATTGCTCACAAAAGCCTACGTGATAGACATTTGAGATATTGGTGAGCAATGCCCACCTTACAGAAAACCGCTGTAAAGTATTCTTTGCCCAAAGTTTCTAAAGTGTAGGGATCAAGACGATAAGGCTCAGCGGCTTCCCACAGTGCCAGCAGTTTACCGCCCCAATAAATCACATTGGTATTGGCAATATTTTTGAGTTTGAAATCTAAAGCATTAGCCAGCCAACCACCGGGTTTTTGGGTTCCAAAAACACCTCGATACAAGATTTTGCCAGCTTTTTGTTCTTCCAAATACTCTTGAGTACGGACAAAGCGGTTGCGGAAATGAGCACGACCATTGGAGAAGGTGATACGGCTAATCATCCCATCTCCATCAAAAGGGTGATGAATCCGTTGCCCTTTTATATCTAACAAACCAGAACCATTTCTAAACAGCGTACCATGCAGTTCCTGGGGAATTTGTCCTTCTACATCATCAATCCAATAATCAAATTCTTTATCAAGGGATTCATATCCTCTTTGCCAATCCCCACGATTGTAGGATTTTTGCGGAACTTGAGATGCTCGTTCGTAAAGTTGAAAATTCTGCATGTCAATTCTGGACTTGAAATTTTGGATTGGAAATCTTAGATTTTGTATTAAGTAGGACTTACGCATAAGAGATCCCCCAACCCCTTACGTGCCTCCTTATGTGGGGATTTCACGCTCCCGTTAAGTTTTTGGTAAAAATGGTCTTTGTTAAAGCTGGTTGTTATGGTGGTGTCAAGGCTGGCTGTGAAGTTGGTGTTGTTGGTGTCTCAGTTTGAGAGTCAGCAGCAGGAAGCCAGTTGATGAATAGCAATGGTAGCAGTCTGGTGAGGTTAGAGATGATGACCAACACCCACAAACTATTAAAATTAGTTTCGGTAATTCCCAACCAATACATCAACACTGCCCCGAATTGGTGTGAAATTAGTCCTCCCAAGTTGCTCACCGACATTAACAGGGCAAATAAAGTCGCTTCCACTCCAGGGGGACAAAGCCTCGCCGCTAATACCAAAAATGGCATATAAGCTATTCGCCCCATCACAGTTAAAATTACGCTATCACCAAGACTAAACCAGTGGTCATCTATACCCAAAGCACGGTTAGTATGAGTCACTAACACCAGCATGGTCATTCCTAATACTGCTGAGAGGGCAATAGTCCAAGCAAAAATGACGCGAAAGGGAACGGTTTTAAGAAAACGTTGAAAAATCCAAACACCAACAAGCAAAGCAATGCTTGTCACCAAGTGTACACGTCCCAGAAATTCTGGTTCAAAGTGCAGTTCGTTGGTTGCGAAGAAGAAAAAAGCTGATTCACTTGTTGGTGTAGCCTGCCAAAGGAAGATAAATGCTGCTGGTAACCAAATTGCTTTTTTACTAATGGCTGCGCGTAGTTCTTGCAGTTGATGCCTAACTGACACGAAATCTGAATCATCATCAATGCTTGCGTCTTTGCTCACAGGTGACTCAGCAATCAACCAAGCCGCAGCAGACACCAGAAGCGGGAACGAGGCAGTAATCCAAAAGATAGTTCTGGTGGTGAAAAACTCTAGGAGTATACCGCTGAGGTAAGCTGTTATCAACCCTCCTAAGGCTGAAGCAACCCAACACAGCGATTGGAGAGAACCTGCTTGTGCTTGTGATTCACCTTTTACCCTTTGGACAACCAATGAGTCAACAATCACATCACTGACAGCAACAGACAGAGAACTAAGTGCGATCGCGATCGCAGCGCCTATGGCTGTGTGAACTATTGTTGCCAGACTTATCCAAGAAATCGCTCCTAGTATCCCAGACAGAATTAGGTATGGACGCCGTCGGTAACCGAATATAGGCAAGCCATCGGAGAGAAAACCAAACAGTGGCTTGAGTATCCAAGGTAGACTAACTACGCCAAATAAAGCTGCAACTTGAACCGGAGTGAGCAAGAGTTCATCTTTCAAGAAAAAGCTGACAGCAAGACGCGCCAACCCTAAAATACCTTGAACAAAGTAAACGGTAAGAATTCCCAGTAACTCAGGAGTGGGTTCATTACCGAAAAAAACCTTTTCCTTGACTGAGTTTTTGACCTTGGACAAGGCAGAGGAGGAAACCAGCATTGATAAACAATCTTTAAGATTTATCTACTTTTACATATCATATCGATTTTTTGGTGATGGGAGTGTCGGGAGTGTATCACCCACTCATAATCGCTCTTTTAATTTGGCTGTGAGTTCGTGCTGCTGTTGGATATTTCCAGCAATCAAGATAAGGATTTTTCCAACCAGAACAGTACCCCAGTTGACGATCACAACACCTGTGTTGGTTTTCTCGTTGAACTCAATATCACTGAAATCAAGGTTTTCAAGTGAGCGATATTGCGTTTTAAAGGTTTCGCAACTCCAACTAGGGATATTAAGCTTTTTGGCAACACCTGTGGGATATGATGCACCATTGAAGCGTGGATTACACTCGATTGCCAGATAACGCGTTTCGTGTGTTGCATCTTCCACGACTGCAACATCAAAAGCAAAGATTTCTTTTATACCACGTTGCGTTATCCACTCAGCTATTGGTTCAACGGTTTCCCAAGGTTGATGCTTACTAGGATAACGATTGCCGATATGGGCGTAACCATCAAGAATTTGAGAAGTGATGGCAAGACGTTGAAGTTTTGATCCTTCCACAGAGTATTGCACATTTAAAAAGGATAAAGTTGCAACTTCTTCTTGAATTTGCAAAGGTATTTCATCGGGAAACGTTTTGATAACTTCGTCAAGCTGTAGTTGATTTTCACATCGGCTAATTCCAACACCATTCACGGAAATAGCAGTTTTCAAATAACACGGGTAGGGAAACTTAGATAAATCTTTGATAGCAGCTTTATTTTGAAAACAAAACGTTAGAGGAACGCTGACTCCAAGTTCTTGTGCTAGTTGTATAAAATTATTCTTGGAGTTTATAAATTTAACTGTGTTCAACCAGTCGGAATCTATCTGGCGAAACCTATCTTCATCACAACCGACTTTACTTGTAGCATTGCCGAAGAAAAAAAGGGAAACGTTATATTGAGGATAGTCTTCCAATACTTTGTATGAAACATCCCAGATGACATTTTCGCTATGGCTTAAGCCTATCCGTCTGTAATGTTCGGTAATAATATTCCATTGTGACTTTAAATCGGGACACAACTGAATAATATCCTCTGGTTCAGTCAAGCCTAGCACCCTACCGGAATAAAGATGATTACCGATCAAACGCTGATCGGTGCAGACCATAATGTCATGGTTGAAAATTTTATGGTGAGTCACTTTATTAATTTATTTTGTTAAGTTAACTGAAAACTGATGATAAATAAGCTGTCGTGCTTAAAGATTGCACATTATCGTTTTAGAGTTGTTGACTGTTGACAGTTGACAGTTAACCGTTATCAGGAGCCAGCGCCGTGGGCGGTGAGACCAGTGCTGCGGGAGGGTTTCCCTCCGCAGGCATCTGGCGTATGCGCTTTGCGCACGCCCAGAGGTCTAAAGCGCAGCGAGACCGGAGGTCTTCCCCGAAGGGGTTTCCCGACTTGAGGAGCCAGTGCGTTGCGGAGCCAGTGCTGAAGACGGGTTTCCCGTCGCAGGCATCTGGCGTTGGGGTTCCCCCCGTTGTAGCACCTGGCGTGCGACTGGCGTTCAACAACAATCAACAAGTGATTGTGCAGTTTAAATACGTTTTAGCTTAACAAATTCTAAAAATATACTCTCATTAGAGAAAAAATAGAAAATCTATCTTTTGACAGATACTATATAAAATATAAGTTAACAATAAATAAACGTATAAATAAGAAAAATGTATGATTCAGAAAGTTTTCCTGTGCAACGACCAGGCGAATTTTAAGTTTTAAGGATACTTACTCAAAGCTATGACTGCATTCTGCCCTCCAAAGCCAAAGCTAAAACATAATACGCGCTGAATTTTACTTTGACGCGACTCCCTGACCAAATTCAAATCAAATTCCGGGTATTTCAAACCAACACATGGTGGTAATATCTGTTGCTTCAACGCCATTAGTGAAAAAGCAATCCCCAAAGCTCCAGATGCTCCTAATGTATGACCTGTAGCTCCTTTAGTTGAACTGACTGCCACGCTTTGAAAAAATAACTTTTGTATCAACAAGCTTTCTAGAGAGTCATTTAATTGCGTAGCTGTACCATGAGCATGAATGTAATCAATATCATTTGCACTCAGGTAACTGCGATTTAGACATTGTTTGACTGCAGCGATCGCACTCCTGGCTTCTGGTTCGGGCACGTTTGCATGATATGCGTCTGCTGTCAAGCCAAAACCAAGAATTTGTCCATACACTCTTGCTTGACGCTGCTGTGCTAATTCGGCTGATTCTAAAACAAAGACTGCACCTCCTTCCGCCAAAACCAAGCCTTCCCGACGAACATCGAAAGGATAAGCTCCTGTTTTTGCCAAGGCTCCCATTTGCTGAAACCCAGCTATAGTAAGGGGTGTAATCGGGGAATCCACTGCACCAGCAATCACTCGCTGACATTGCCCAGTTTGGATAAGATAAGCGGCTTGTGCGATCGCCCAAATTCCAGTTGCACAAGCCGCCATTGGTGCCAAAACAACTCCGCAAGCACCGATTTGCCGTGCTGCTGCAATAGCATTCATATGAGGCAAAGTCTCTAACCAACCCTCTAAAGAAGAGGGGGAGCTGGGAGCTGGGTGCAGGGGGGAAGAAGAACCAATCGAGATTAGCTCTTGCTCTGTTTTTCTTCTGCTTTTGAGCATCTGTTGCGCCATTTGCTCCCATAATCCCTGATAGCTGCGACTCGAACCAATTACAACTCCACAATCTGGCAAAGGTGAATGTAGTCCTGCATCTTTCAAAGCAGATGTTACAACCAACTGAGTTAGGACTTTTATCTGTGCTGGTTGTTCGCAAATCATTGCTAAGGGACGCGGTTCCAGTTCTGGAAATGGCTGATGCGATTTTATTCCAGATTCACCTGCGATTAACTTTTGCCAACTGTCCTCTAAATTTTTGCCTAAAGCGGAAACTAAACCAATACCAGTAACAACAACTGCGGCCATTTTCGGAAGTAGGGGAGCTCTTGAGCAGGGAGAAAGGGAGCAGGTGAGACAGCGCTCTTGGTAGGGTTTCCAACGCCAGATACCTCTGTCGGGAAACAAGGACTATGGCACAAAGTGCCACGCTACGCTATCAGTACTGGCTCCTCCGCAGGCGACTGCGTTAGCGCAGCGAGACCGGAGGTCTTCCCCGAAGGGGAGAAAAATAGAACAAGAGCTAATGTCGATTGGTTCTTCTTCCCCTGAACAAGAGATATTCCTGTAGCGTTTCCTATTTTTACCTCACTCCCAGCCTACGGCGACCTACGGTCCACTTCGTTAACGCTAGCCCCGGAGGGGGCGCTGCGCAAACGCGCTTCACTCCCTTATTTCTACTTTCTACTGTCCAGCGTTTTTCAGATTCTCTCCACCTTTGGTGACTTTGGCAGAGTCAATGCGATCGCCCTGCTGAATTTTGTTGACAACATCCATACCATTAGTCACATTGCCAAAAACAGCATAGTCACCGTCTAAAAAACCTAAATCAGCCAAAGCGAAGTAAAACTGTGAGGAAGCAGAATCTGGCATTTGCGATCGCGCCATAGCGACTGCACCCTGCTTGTGCTGCAATACAGGCGGCTTATCTATACCAGCCGTCTTGAGTGTTTTGCCATAAATTGGCTGATCAGAGCCTTTTGGCTTAATTTCTAGGGGTATGTAGCGAATTCTTCCAGTTTTTGGGTCAGTAAAACTTCCTGTTCCCAACCGATCTGCTGGAACTTTCGGGTCTTTACTTTGGGGATCGCCTCCTTGAACCACAAAGGGTTGGGGTTGGCGTACAACTCTATGGAAAACTAAGCCATCGTACACGCCCCTCTGGACTAAATCAACAAAGTTACCTGCGGTGATTGGGGCATCAGTTCCGTCTACTTCAATGGTAATAGGCGAACCTTTGACGGTCATAACCACCGTTGCTTTTCCTTCCAGTCGTGGTAAATCTTTCATTCCAGGAATACTCTCGTTTGTACTTTCAGATACAGAAATTGCCTCTGTGGTTGCTGTATTTGTGGTTGTCTCAGCGCTTGAGTTGTTGCTTGCTTCGGTAGCTGCGGATGTTGGGGAAGAATTAGAAACACCTGGCTGTGTGGAACAGCTCCCCAATATCAACGTACCGACAATAATGAAAACCACTAAAAATTGGGGAATTTTTAACCGCATTGCCAGTTACAGACACAACCACTGTATCTTAGCCTCTAAAGTCCTTCTAAGGGCACACCCAAAAACCGAGCTAACTCGGCACCTTGAACTTCCAACTCTTGTAAAGACAAAGGTTGACCTACCCGTGTTAAGGGAATGTCTCGCCGACCTTTAACACGCAGGTAAAGTGCGCGACGAGGGTTCAGACCTTCTTTCACCTCAACTCGCACAGATTGCACATCTTCTGTACTGGAGTCAATTTGAATACGGCGGTTTTTTCCTGGATATCCCCAACGGAAAATTGTAATGGTGCCATTTTCTCGGTTAAAGTCGTTATATCCGCCTCCCACATTCCATAAAACCGTTAGCCATAGGTACAAGGCTAGGAGTGAGCCAGCAGCACCATACAATCCCATAACCAACCCTTGTGGGACGAATGCCAATTGAGTCGGGTCGGAAACTATAAGTAAATTGATTTTGAGATAGCTGGAAATACCAGCGAGCAAGAAGCCCGTACCCCCTAAAGAAACGACAGTTGCCCACCAGTAGTTACTGAACCGACGAGAACCGAGAACCTTCTGATGTAGGACATTTGAAGTAGATTTATCGCTGTTAGGCGATTCACCTCGTGTGGTGGTTGTTGATGCCGTCATTAGAACTACCTTGGTGCGTGAGATCTTCCCTTTACAAAGTCTGCCATTAGAGCAGGTGTATTGCAAGTTTAGCGAATTACTCACCTTCGCGTATGTCCGATGTTTATAGCTTGCGCCTCTAATTTTTGCGCAGGCTTGGGCCAACACGCGTAGTCTGTCTGCAGGACATAGAGCTTATACCGTTTCACTTTAAGGTTGATACAAATGGGGAGTACCCAAGCAGAGGGGAAAGAATTAAAGACCAATCATTTGTATCAGGCTCGGTCATGAAATGGTATTACAGTACTGCTGTGACTACTCATTGCTGAGAACTTTAAATTTGTAACTTTTCTGAGAAAAGTTGTGTCAGATTGTAAAATTTCTGATATTGATATTAATTAGTAGGTTCGTGCTTTATACCAGATTTCTTCATGCAAATCAGGCACAAAGGCGGATTAATATGATAAATTAAGAATCATTAAGTTTCCGCAAGCTGGACGACCAACTGGTGGAAACTCTTGTGACACATAACAAAGTGAGAAATGCTGACTTAATACCACATACTCTCATAATGGTAGTAGCTCTATGGTTGCTGTCAGTGTCACAAAAAAGTTAATTCCTCAAAAAAAGTTGCAATTTTAGTAAAAAGAGGATTTTAGTCCGATGACCATCGCAGTAGGACGCGCCCCGTCAAAACGAGGGTGGTTTGACGTTCTCGACGACTGGTTAAAGCGAGACCGTTTCGTATTTGTAGGTTGGTCAGGAATACTACTGTTCCCCTGCGCCTTCCTAGCACTAG
>JAESFI010000135.1_pt1 | contig 56105 bp, 36 predicted proteins | sample 9269361 | NCBI WGS metagenome assembly JAESFI01 (sample SAMN14504119, study PRJNA617095) | algae metagenome | isolation source: Brasilonema angustatum HA4187-MV1 and co-occurring heterotrophs from moss... | place: USA: Manoa Valley, Honolulu, Hawaii | collected 2009-07-20
TAGTAATGCGTTGGAGATAAGCGGTATGCCCACACAACACAGGATTGGTTAACCAGTGATTGAAGCCTGTAGGGGTCCAATGAAATATGCCATCCCGGCTATTTCTATTGTCACTTCTTTTGATGATTCCATATGTATTGAATATAGCTTTTAAACCTCGACTAACTCCTCGATGCTTAAAAAATATGTCAAGACAACTTTTGGCTACCTCTGAGATAGTCTGACCAGGAAGTTTTGTCAAATCTGATTCATTATACAAGTCTAGATAATTGTCTGGTCTCGCTGAGAGCAGACAAAGAAATGGACGAGTATCTAGTTGATATTTATCATTAACTATTTGGTAACCCCAAGGATAGGATTCATTAGCTGCTTGTTTATTCCTACGATGTTGTTTACCATGCCTGACTCGCTCTGATAAAAGGTCCGTTTCCCATTCGGCGAGCGAACCCAAGACATTTACCATCAACTTGCCTTGAGATGTACTCAAGTCAATTTGCTGATCCAAAATTCGGAGATTCACACCAGAAGAGTTATAAGTATCAATACATTCTCGCAATTTTGGCAACGACCTAGCTTTTCGGTCAATTCTGGTAATGACAACTTCGTCTATTTGTCGAGAACGTACTAGGTTCATTAGTTTTTTTAGTGCAGGCCTATCATCATTGCTACCTGATTGAATATCTTGAAAAATTTCAGTTGCACCGGCTGCTTTTAGTCTTGCTATTTGCTGTTCTAAGGCTTGAGAGTCTACGGCTTGCTCACGAGAAGAGACTCTCGCATAGCCTACAGTTCTTTTCATTTTTCAGTGAAAACCTCAATAATTACATCAATTTCTCTAATAATTTTATCAATGTTTTGTGCATATCCACTCCCCGCTGGATATGCACAAAAACGAGCAAACTAAACGGGGCTTTTTGACAAGAAAATCGAGCATTTTTCATATTTCAATTAACCTGTTATTCAAGGAGAACAACATGAAAATACTAATAATTAGTACCCCATAGCTGCAATATAAATAATTTTTTCTGCACTAAAACTAGTATCTCAGAACGTCAAGTCAAGTGCAGCTTTTGTGCAGCTAAATAGCTAATTGTTACTTTTCTTTACAAAAACCCTTTTTGGACTTAGAGCGCTTTTGACTTTTGCCTCGCTTACCCTTTCCACCCACAAATAGATCGCCTGATTTTTCTAAAGTAGCCACTTGTAAATTGGGATTATTGCGGATGCTTCTGATGGTGCGTTTCCGAATTTTGATGTAATTGGAGTAGATAATGTGACAAAATTCAGTATCAAGTTGTGCAATTTTTTCAGCGTGTATTCTAATAGCTTCTTCTGTAGAGTCCCAGGTTTGAATTTCATTTGGCTCAAAGGCAGAAGCATCAGCAAAGCGTCGTGATGGAATAGAATTAAAGTCTGAGCTGATTTGCTTTGACATGGCATCACAGGATTGATGTTTTCCTCTTTGAGGGGTTGTTCCTAAGATTCCTGTGCTTTGAAAAGTATTTTCCAGTCGTTCAAACTCACAGCTAAACCAAATTTCAGCAGCCAAAAGAGATGCTATTGAGTCTTTCCATCCAAATTGGTCTCGCTGAAAAATTTCTTCGCAGAGATTTAGCAAAGCCCAAGACTCTTCAGCATGGGGTTTATAATCAAACTCCCAGCCAAGATCTAACTCTGGTGGGTCAGTCGTCAGGCTATCATTGGCATTGCATACAAAGTGAACTATCCACTTCTTGATAGCTTTAAAAGCATCTCGATGAGATCTGAGTAATACTCCTAAATTTCCCTCCTCAAGCTCTGCGCTTAAAATTCCATTAGCCTTGAGGACAAAATCTGGTAGAAGTCCAAAAGCTTGAATATAGTCGTTTCGATTTGGCCGTTCTTTACCCTCTATTTTCAATCTTTGGATTGTTAGATTGTATCTACTCGGTTTTGATTGTTCTATCTTCTTCATTATCGAACTAATTTATTTGAGAGTGTTGCATTATATTGGACTTTAGACTAAAACGCCCATAGGGCACCGCGAGTTTCTTTGTAAGGCACGTTTCTGGGGGAAGCTTCCCCCAGAAAGCTGCCGCCCCAATGCGTCACACCCCCATCAAACTGCGATCACTCTTTTTTGGGTTGTGTTGCAAAAACCGACGCTTTCATGAAAACCCTGTTCCCGGATTTCTCACTACGATATAAACCTGTAATACGCTGTATGTGAAGTTGCATAGAATAGATGGAGTTTATGTTATTGTCTCTTATGGCTCGTCGTTTGCAGGTCGTGATTGAAGAAAGCGTAGAATTTTTAAAAAAACAACTAAAACAGACTCGTACTGCACTAGATTTTTTCTTTTGGTACTTTTCTTTTTGGTAGGTTAGAACTGGTTTTTTGGGGATTCACTGGATTGGTTCATTGGCTGTGATCCACGAACCACGAGTGTGCTTTGGCTGTTGGAGTAGTTAGCTTAAGGCGCTCTAACCTCTCAGAAGTAGTCCAGGTAACATCGTCATAGTAACCATAGAGTAAAGCCACTGGTATTGGGCATATAAATATGAAGAGAAAAACCCCGCAGCTAAAAGCGCTAATGGCTTTGTCACTTTGGCTGTTAGCGTTCCTTCGTCGGCAGGTGACGGGCGATCGCGTATGCGATCTTAAGCGTTGGACAATCTCAGATATACTGCAATTCATCAAAAGCTGTTAACAGGTTTTAGTTCTGGGGGAAAGTCAGCTTATAAGCGTACGCTATCTACAGATGAACTTGGATAAATCTTTTGCACCAAATAAACATTAAAATCCTAGAAGCCACGCTTTCTTTAACTGATAATGAAGTTCAAGTACTTGCTTTACCCAGACAATTGGTCAGAAATTGCTGCTGAAGTTAAACAAGAAGCTCTTTGGCGCTGTCAAAAATGCGGGTTGAAGTGTATTGCTCCAGGTGAGAACACATCACATCTAACACGCTCAGAACGGATGGCGTACACGCTCCAAGTACATCATTGGAACCGGAACCCAGCCGATAACAGAAAAAGTAATTTGGTTGCTTTGTGCAGTGCGTGTCATCTTTTTTACCACCAAGGCGGTAAGTCTAATGTCTCGCCAGGGTTGGGCAAACCCAGCCTACGGCTCGCTACGCTAACGACAAAAATGGACAACCCTTGTATTTTGGCGGCCAGAAGTTAACTCGTTTTACCCAAGAACGCAGGCTAGGCCGCAAAGTCTGCCGGGGGAAACTTCCCCCGGCGAGCTTTGCGCCAAAATACACCCAGATCTTGAGTTTTACGAGTAGACATTGTGTAGGGTTGTCCATTTTTGTCTATGGAAAATGAAGCGGCAGTTGTCTTTATGGTGAATAGATGTAAATTGCCTGTGTCACGAAATTTAAAAACTCGCGTCGTTATGACGCTCGCTCTTTGTGGGGTATATCTACGCAAAGAGCACAATCGCAAGGCAGAACAAAGTAAATTAACTTACCCCCTTACATCACAAACTAGCTTTTTAAATAAAGATACGGAAACAATAGCTGTCTTGACCAAACTTTGAGCTGAATTAAAATCAGAATCACCCGTAACTAAAAAATCTGCCTCTGCTGCTATAGCACAAGCCAAAAACTTTGCATCCTTTCTGTCTTGTGGAAAATCAATTTCTACATTAACCGAAATGAGTGTCGTCAAATTATCAAGAATTTCAAACCACTCCGAGCGGATTTGGGAAGTCAATTTGAATTTAGAGCGACTCAAAACCTCCTTATATTCTGTTAAAATTTCTTCAGACACAATCCACTCACAATCTGGATTGTCAACAACAAATTGAATAACTGCTCTTGGTTCTCTCCCCCTAAGTACAGCAGAAACTAAAACATTCGTATCAATAATAATCTTCATTCGCCCCGACGGTAAGCCTCAACTTCTGCTGCTATATCTTCTGATGTAATCTCTTGTACTCCTGGAAGTGACTGCGTTCTATCAAATAAATCTCTCATTTTTTGACTCATTGCAGACCTTTCATTATCTTCTGCTAAGATAATGACTTCTACTCGCTGTCCTCGCTGAAAGGGTAAATTCGATAAAACAACATTATTTGGGTCTTCAATCGTGACGTATATTTTGTAAGCGTTCATTGTTACTTAATCCTTATCATTTGAAATCATTGCTCACAAATTGACTCTATCTTTGAATTACCTGACTGTAAAAACATTAGATACTCATACTTTTAAATCAAGAGTAATATTTACGTTTAGCTTAACGAAAATATAACAATATTACCATTAACTTTTCCCATCGTCTTAAATACCAAATACTGCTTTTTTAGAGGTTCTCTAATCTACTGTTTGTAGCTAACCATCATAAACGCCATGCCCAAGATAGTAAACCGCGCCACCGCACATCCGAATCGTTGATAACCTCTTTTTCAGTTCTGAGAGAAACGTACCTCAAAATAGCTGTACAATTTCTACACGCTGGCACATACACAAGTATAGACATGACACGATTGGAGCGGGAATCAATCAACTTCAAACTCCCCAAACCCTTAGCAGGAGCGCTACGCAAAGTAGCAAGAGAACGTAAAACCACCGCAACTGATTTAGTTATTCAAGGGCTGCATCACATTTTAGGGGATGTACCAGGTACAGAATTGAGTGTAGAAACTCGTCTTGCCCAACTTGAGGAAGAGTTTTTGCACATTCGTTCTAGTCCCGATGCGAAAAACACAAACCCCCGTCATGAAGAAAGACTAACCAACTTGGAGGGAAAACTTGATGCGTTAGCGAAGCTTTCCGAAGGATTCGCAAACCGACTAGCGCAGTTTGAAGGAGCATTAATGCAAATGCAACACAACCTCAATGCATCCAAATCGCGCTATAAATCTGGTGGCTACCCCTATCAGCACAACTCCCAACCACCTCAACTCCAACCCTTTAGCGAACAAAACCTAGCATTGCGACTCAATACTACTGTCTCGACGCTCCAGGAAAAACGTGCAGTCCTTTCGCAGAAAGATTTTGAACTTTGGACTCGTTCGCGCGACTCCAGTCAATATGCGTGGCGATTTAACTCAAAAGATGGGCTGTATCATCCAGTTAAGTGAGTGTGATTACACCCAGTTCTGGGGTTGGGCCACAACGATTGAAAAATCTGCCAGCCACAGGAATTATCGCCCATGTATAAATACTCATTATCTCAGAAAAATCTACGTTTGGGGCATCTTAGCGCCGACGCATTGTCCCCTAAAATTTTGGCAGCCAATGTGATTGTTGATCGGTGGGGCAAGACGAGTACTCGTAGTAATAAGGCTGCCAAAATTTTTACGTGTAAGACCCCCGCCCAGGTCGTTGGCGCTAAACCAACTAATTAGTAATGAGGCTGGCAGATTTTTCCGGTTTTAATGAAGCGGGAAAAAATGGAAAGCATTTATTGTGGAGACATTAATTTTCAAGCGCTTACGCGACTTTTCTTCAATTCGTCCGCTGTGTGCGGTTTAATGGAGAAGGATTCAACATAAGAGTACACAATGTTGAATAACTCTTCCACGCTCACTAACTCTGAACTTGTTGACCTTTGGTTACACGGCAAAAGTCTCAACACTGTTGACGGCTACCGTCGCTATGCAGAACGGTTCTTTGTTCATGTGAATCATAAACTGCTAGCAGATTGCACTTTGATGGATATCCAAATGTGGACGATGACACTTCATTGTTCTGAGAATTCCAAGCGGGTGGCTGTGGGTGCAATTAAGAGTCTGTTTTCCTTTGCTAAACAGCTAGGAGTGATATCGGCTAATTTAGGAGTGTTAGTTAAGTCACCCAAGGCAAAGAACAGATTGGCAGAGCGAATTTTAACTGAAGACTGTGTACATTTACTGATAAAATCTACCACCAATCCACGTGACCGTGCTATCATCCGCTTACTTTACTTTGCTGGGTTACGGGTATCAGAATTGTGTCATCTCAAGTGGCGTGACCTCAAGGCGCGTGGGGATGGGGGACAGATAACAGTATTTGGTAAAGGTGAGAAAACTAGGACTGTGCTAGTGGGGAAAGGTATTTGGCGAGAGATTAATGAGTTAAAAGGCTATGCTCGTAAGGATGACCCTGTGTTTGTTTCGAGTAAAGGTGGTCACTTGTGTCGGTCGATGATATTTCATATTGTAAAGAATACGGCGAAACGTGCTGGACTTGAGGGTAATGTGTCGCCCCACTGGTTAAGACATAGCCATGCTTCCCACAGTCTTGATAGAGGAGCGCCGATACATTTGTTGCAAAAGACACTGGGTCATAGTTCGGTGGCGATTACTGAGATGTATTTGCACGCTCGACCTACTGATAGTAGTGGGTTGTATTTGGCGGATGAGGATGAGTGATGAGTTGTGAGGGGGGGTGCGATACGCGCCCGGGCGTCTGCACTCTGTGCAATCGCAGAGCGCCATCGCATCCCTGGCAAATTTTCAGAAATTGCATCTACAACACATTCTTTGTTACAAACAAGGTGGATCATCAATTGATACAAGCTCAAGTAAATGCCCTTGCCCTTGATTCCACTTTGATAAAGTCACAAACACTCCTGCTACTGAAACAGAAGTAGGTTTAAACAGCAGCGCCATCGTAAAGTCAAGCTCAAATAACACCATAGTAGTTAATGCTAGTCATGACGATATTGCAATACAGTGGTTTCAAGAGCGTCGTCGCCAAGCCAAGGCAAGCTTCAACGCTACCGTCAGTTTATGGACATTGACAGCTACCTTCAGCATTGGGGTTGCTATATCAGTTTGTATGGGGAACTTACCCGCAGCAGTAGCTACAACAGCTGTGGGACTTACCACTGGAGTTGCCACTACTCGCTTGTTCAAGCTCTCGGATGATGCCAACAAAAGACTGGATGCAACTGCGAAGGAGCTTTTAGATGACGAGTAAATAGGGTTTGTGCAGCGGTTCGCCAATGAACTGCTGCTCTCACGAGATAGCTTTTCTGGTGTCGGTGATTGCGCTCTAGAGCGTGATCGCTCAGAGAAGCCAACTCACTCCACTAAAAAACCCGGTCAAGATAACCGGGGTTTAGTGGGGCAATATCCCCGAAGGTTTGTTATAGAAGTTAGTTATAAATAAGTAATCTAACTAAGACTACAACCAGAGCGTTGTCAATTTCGGAAAACTGTCATCCAGTTCTAAAAATTTCCTCACATCGAAACTTCGATGTGAGGAAATACTTCATCATTTACTTACTGCATTACTGCATTACTGCATTATTCGTCTACTTCCTTAAGTGCTTCATCTAGTAGAAACCGCACAATCTCAGCCTTTTTCCTGCCCGTCTTCGCCGCTAGCACAGATAGCTTGCGGTGCATCGACTCAGGTAAATCTACAGTTAATCGTACTGTTGCTTCTTTAGGAGTCGTCGGCTGAAGTTGAGACATGAGATTAGATTTCGTTGGTTGAGTGGATGTAGGTTCTGCAGCTGGTTTTGTCACTGGCACAGTTTCCTGTTCTGGTTTTGGGGATTGGGAGTCTTGAGGTTCTGACTGGGACTTACCATAAACAAACTCACTCGCCAGGGCATCATCGAGGGACTTTCGCTTCTTGGTACTCATGGCACCATCCCCATAATTTCTTTGAACAGTCGCTCATACTCGCGTGCAGATTCAGTCGCTGGACGACCTGATAAATCCCAAATTGTTGCGGCTTGACCAAAAGTGTCTGCGATCGCTTGTTTATTGTGAATCACTGTCTTGAGCACCGTCACTTCTTTTGTTTTAGATAACAGTGCGATCGCTTCATCTAGTAGCTTTGTCCCTTTAACGGCACGGCTGATGAATATAACCGCTTTAGGTAAACCACCGCGCACAGATTGAGCTTGCTTGATTAACCGCACAGAATCAGAAGCCGATTGCAGGTCTAAACCTGTTGGCTGACAGGGAACGACAGCCAAATCAGCCCGAAACAAAATCGCCCTGGTGGACTCAGTTAGCCCAGCAGGTCCATCCACAATCAGATAATCACACTGCTTGGCTAACTCTGGAATTTGTTCTAGTAGTTCATCAGGTGATTGCAGTACAGTAGCTGGAATTGGGTTATCTTCCATCGAAGTCAGCCAAATTGAACTGCTGCGTTGAGCGTCAGCATCTAAAAGCTGAACCTTATGACCTTTTTTAATTAGCCAGCAGCTCATGTGAACAGCAGATGTGGACTTGCCACACCCCCCCTTTTGATTCAAAAATCCTATCACTGTGCCCATCATTCCTTCCTTGCTCAAGCAATGACTGTTGTACTCAATTACTTACTGCGTTACTGCATTGATGCAGTAAGTAAAACTGGAAAGTCGCTCTGTTGTTGTATAAGTTTTCAGCAAGCAGATTCTAACTGCGCCCATCATTTCTTCTCTTACTCAAGTAATAATTTATATACTCAATTACTTACTGAATTACTGCATTGCTGCATTAATGTTATTAATTCCTGTGGGCGCACAATCGTAATGCTTGACGTAACGTACCAAAGTACCAAATCCTTATCGAGTGGGAGAAGTCTTAAGGTTTGTTGTGAAAGATAATCCAGAATTGGATGTAGCGATCGCATAATTCATATTGTGATTCAGCAACACCGTTTTTTCCTTACCCAGTCAAGCATTAATTCCTCTCACCCTTCAAAAATGAGCGAATGTACAGTATAAAGTGGGGCTATGCACTACCTACGCTTATAGGGAATCTTCTGGCGGTTCGGGAGTAGTGACAATTTCTTTTGCTTTTCGCAGCTGATAATCCTGTACAGTCACAAGTTGCCAACTGGAATCAGGTGAAAGCTCCAGAACCCATTGATGATAATTAAATAGACTTTCCCGATGTCCAACACTGATAAACGTTGTTTTCGTTGATTGTAACTGTTGATATAAATTCCCTTCATTTTTCAAATCCAAAGCACTCGTTGCTTCATCTAATATAGTAAAGCTAGGACAAGTAACTAATAGTCGTCCGAAAGCTAGCCGTTGTTGTTCCCCCAAAGATAATATGTTCTCCCAAGGAATTTCTGTATCAAAACCATTGACGCGACTTAGCAAGTTTTGCAGGTTGACTTGTTGCAAAACTTCTTTAAGTTCTGCGTCGGTCATTTGACGATTCGTATTAGGATAGAGTAACTGTTCGCGCAAAGTTCCTAAGATTATATAAGGACGTTGGGGCAAAAATAAGACGGATTCTAGCGGCGGTCGCATCAGACGACCAGTACCTGCATTCCACAAACCAGCGATCGCTCGTAGGAGAGAACTTTTGCCTATACCACTCGGTCCAACAATCAGTAAACCCTCTCCAGGTTGAACTGATAGCGATAAATCTTCAACGATCACTTGTTCATAGTTAGGCGTTTGTAAAGTTACATTCTCAAAAGCGAGATGATTTTCTTCTATTGTTTTAATAGTACTAACGTTTTCTGGTTGTTTAGTAACAGCTTCTAAGGCATTTGAAAACTCAGCTAAACGTTCAGCGTAACTGGAAAAGCGTCCGGAAGTTCCAAATTCATTGATTAATTCTGCTAGAGCATTAGCAAATAGATTGCAGGCTATAGCCGCTTGAGTAACTTCTCCAAATTCCATTTCGCCTCTTAGCTCTAACGGCCCAAGTACTATAAATGGAAATATTTGGATAGCCGCCTGATATCCTCTCTTAAAAAAGTCTTGATTTCTCTCCCAATTTATTTTACTTTGAGCATTTTTTACCAGGTGACTAAATTTTCGTTGAATGATATTTGATTCTTGGCTTTCTCCTTGGAAAAAGGCTATAGACTCAGCATGATTGCGAACATGAGTCAGGCAATAATTATAATCTGCTTTAGATTCGAGTTCAGATTGATTAATCTTAATCAATTCTTTATTTAAGTAAATAGCAATTAAATTTCCTATGATAGTATAAGTAATTAAAATTACTGCAACTTGCTGAGAAATTGACCAAAGAACTATTAAAAAAGCTGTCATTTCCAGCACTTTCTCAAGGAAAGTAGCTGAAAAGCTTAGAGCATTGCTGGCAAGCGGTTCTATTTCTTGTGATAGACGTTGATCTGGATTATCTATATCAGACTTGAAATTGATTTTATAATAGGCTCGATAACTTAAATATTTTGATATAATTTGATTATTTAGCCATTGATACCAATCAAGAGCAATTTGCTTTCTGAGAAATTTAGAAAATCCTATCAATAGTGTTACTAAGAATAGGGCAACGCCGTAAAGGGCTAACATTTTAAAAAACTTATCTATATCTTTCTCTCCAATAATAATATCGAGTAAATAGCGATTAATGAAGCTATTAAAAACAGTTGCACCTACAAGTGCAATTATTAATAAGATCAACATAAAGAGCATTCCCCATGATCGAATCACGTCTGAAAATGCTCTTCCCTCTGGCTTTGTTGGATACCAGTAAGGACCTGCGATCGCTTTTACATTCTCCCAAAATTGAGTAAAAGCTGAAGAAGTATTTGTTGAAGGTTGATTGCGAAAAACTTGGCTTTGCATATTCTAAAAATAAACCTGAAATCTTTTGTAACCAAATCCAATACTTAAAAAAAATAAGTAAAAATTATTTTAGATGATGATAAACTATCTTTACACTTATTAAAATCTTCATCCCTTATGATATCAGATCCGTTAACATCGGACTAATAAAAATGGAGTTAGAGGTCATTAATGATAGTAAGTAATAGCTTGAATTAAAGACTGCTGTTATAAAAGGACAATAAGAGCGTCGGTATAAAACCCCCTCTAAGTCCTTAAGTTGATCAAAAGAACGATTTGCAATTGGTTTGTTAACTAATGACCACAAGCGTTCAGCAGCCTGTAATTCAGGTAAGTAAGAAGCCAAATACTCGCTTGTGCAAACTTTTTTACTACCCAATTTATATAAGCCATATTTTAAATGGGAACTCTTAACGGGCAACAGGGGAATCCCCATAATAAAAATTAGGGGATTTGAACAAAGACCATTTTTTCTTGCGCCAAATCGATGAAAAAAATAAAAGTATTTATTTCATCGATTTGGAGGCTTGGAACCCAATATTCGGGCAGGTTTTTTCTTACTGTTCCCTGTTTCCTGTTACTAGTTGCCTGCCTGAAGGGCATGGTCATTTTCACAAAGGATTTAACCAAGCTTCATACGCTAGAGTCGTCTCCGTAACAGTGAGCGATCGCTCACCCTGCCTGTAATGAAGTACGCAAAGATACAAGTGAGAAACATCATTATCTTGTGCCATTTTTTTTATTTCTTCTACTTGTTTTCGAGTCGCCTGTTCGTTTTCAACATATCTGTCTACAAACTCACCAAATTTGATTGAAATCGGATTCACTTTGATTTTTGTCTCCCCCTTTAAGTACTTTTGAGCCATATCCATCAGCATGAATGGTTCTTGGGCATTTCCGGGAGCAAAGGTAACAATCTGCCCATGACCTGCTGCTGTCAGATGATCATCGAGTTCTTTGAGTATTGCTTCTACAAAATCAAGCCCCCAGATGCCAGCAGCAGAATGCAGATAGTGACTCATTCCCTGTGGTGTCGGCTCGAAAGGTGGATTAGAGATCATATAATCAAAGCGATCGCCACGTACTGGTTTCCAGATGTCGCTCACATCGCCATCCCTAATTTCGATCTTGCCTTCTAGACCGTTAGCGAGAATGTTGAAGCCAGCATAGTTCTTCGCGCGTGGATTGATTTCAAGAGCAGTGACATGAATTGCCCCTGCTCTAAGTGCACCAATAGATAATACGCCCGATCCAAGGCCGATTTCCAGCACCCGTGCATCAGCAATCTTTTCCTCTATAATTTCATCAAGAAAGAACTGCTGCTCAGGATGTAAAGGAAAGACTTGATCTGGCTGTTGGTAGCTGACTAGATCGGTAGCAACTGTGTATTCTCCTGTGAGCTTTGAGGAAATGGCGCTGATGCGCTGATTACGAAAGTTTGAGTTGATTAATTCGCCGATCATCGTAGTATGTGTTTCAATTTTTACGTTCTATAACGAAATCTTGCATTATCAAGGCATCAATTGCCGTGCGTTTAAAGGTTGAAATGGCATCCTTAGGCGAGCAGACTATAGGCTCACTATCATTGAACGATGTATTAAGGATTACAGGAATCCCTGTACGCTGTTCAAATCTTTCAATTAATCGGTAGTAACTGGGGTTAAGTTGTCTTTCTACTAGTTGCACTCTTGCAGTTCCATCTATGTGAACGACAGCAGGAATTTTTTCTCTTTTTTCAGGTCGTACCGGACAAGTAAATAGCATATACTTTAGACTTTCACTCTTGCGACCAATTTCAAACCATTTTTCGGCTTTTTCAGCTAAAACGCTAGGGCCAAAAGGTCGGAAATCTTCTCGGTGCTTTACCTTTTGGTTGAGCAATTCCCGAGTAGTAGCGTAGCGCGGATCGGCTAACAAAGAACGATTACCGAGAGCGCGAGGACCAAATTCCATACGACCTTGGAACCAGCCAACTACCTTACCATCTGCTACCATATCAGCCGCTTCGATCGCACTATCTATTGAGCGTCTGGTAGTTAAACCAGATTCCTCAATTGCTAACAGGATTTCCTCAGTTGTAAATTCCGGTCCTGTATGCGGGGTGAGTTGCGGAGTATGAACTTTTTGTTGATTGCATTGCGTATGATAAGCGTACAGAGCCGCACCGACTGCGGTTCCAGCATCGTGCGGAGCTGTCGGAATAAAGATATTTTTGAACGGTCCTTTTTCTTTAATTAACCAGTTAGTAACGCAGTTGAGCGCTACTCCTCCCGAATAGCAAAGGTTATCCGATGGACAGAGGCGGTAAAGGACTTCGACTAAATGCAGCACAGCTTGATCAGTAAATGCTTGTAAAGAAGCTGCAATCTCTTTGTGATGTTGTTCTATCGGTTCATTTTTCTTTCTACTTTTACCTAGTAGCGCTTCTAATAGTTCAAATTCGCCAACGCGAAAGCGAAGAACCTCTTTTTCTAGGGTAAAGTCTTTATCTGTTATCCGTGCAAACTGAGAAAATGCTTCTCGCATGGTTTCGCTTTGCCCATAAGCTGCTAGTCCCATGACTTTGCAAGCATCGTATTCCGAAAAACCGAGGAATTGAGCCAGTTTTTCCCACAAAAAACCTAAAGAATGAGGATATTGGATTTCATGTAATACACCGAGCCTGTTCTCATTACCATAAGCCATGATTGAAGAGGCATTTTCGCCAATACCATCTATGACTAAAATTGCTGCTTCTTCTAATCCTGAAGGGGAAAACGCAGAGGCTGCATGGGCTAAATGATGGGGAACCCAGATGAGTTTTTCTGCTGCTTTTTCGCCTAAAGCTTGAATTAAAGAAAGTTTGACTTGTTCCAACCCTAAAAGGAATGTTTTTTCTCCTTCTATACTCCCCCAATCTCTTGGAAGACTGATGGGGTCAAATTCAAAACTTTTCTTGCGGAGCTTAGGGTCAAAAGAAAATGCAATTAAATCGATATCTTTAATATCTAAATTGGCATTTCTTAGACAAAAATTAATAGAATGGATAGGGAGAATGTGAGGATTATCGATACGTGCAGCTTTGCCGTGTTTATTGCGATTAAATCTTTCCTCTTCAACTGCTGACACGATTCGACCATCAATAATACAAGATGCTGCTGATTCATGATAAACCGAGTTGATACCTAAAACAATCATATATAGTTCCTTAAGTAAATAGTTGTAAGGAATTTACAGCAGTTTTCACCTAAATGAACCACACTTTTTGTAAGGGCGCAATGTCTTGTGCCCGTATGACTGTGGTCTATTTACCTAAAAATGGCTGTAATTTGTAATCACTTCAGTGGTACCTCGTTCCTTGTGACCGCTTGTACCTTTTGGATGCAAACTTTCAACTGTTTGGCTAAAACCTGGACGTGGGGTTGAGTCATCATCGTAATATGGTTGCCTGGGACAAAATAGATATCTACAGGTTCACAAGAAAACTTGCCCCAGCCCCAGACTGTATCTTGTAAAATCTCAGAAGGTAACTCACTAGTAGAATCATCAACAGAAGCTTCGCTGGAGCGCAACAGAGCAATTCGGGTTGGATAGACCTGTTGTGGTGGTACATAATCAACTAGATGGTTAGCTTTGAAAACTTGCACCAAATTATCAAGTTGTGTAGTTTCAGCGTCAGGAGGCATGATATTAACCATTTGGAAATGCTGTAGAACGCATTTCAGTTGCTCCTTTGGTTCCAAAGCTTGGAGAGTTTCGTAAGAAATATCCAAGTTCTTTGCAAATGCAATTTCTAGTGCTTTGGCAAACTCAGTCAGCCATTTAGTATCATCCCAATCAACACCTATTTTCTTTTTCTGATAAATAGGTGCTTTAGTATCAAAAATGGCAACTAAAGCAACCACATGCCCCTGATGAAGCAACTGTTGCGCCATTTCAAAAGCTACTTTACCGCCAAAAGAATGTCCTCCTAAAAAATATGGGCCTTGGGGCTGAACAGTTTGTATTGCTTGAATATAATGGTCAGCTATATCCTCAACTCGGGTGATTGCCTGCAATCCTCCATCCAAATTATTTGCTTGGAAACTGTAGAACGGTTGGTCTGGGCCTAAATAACGGGCTAAGTTATACAAGTAGAAAGGATAGCCACCAGCTCCTGGAAGACAGAAGAAAGGCAACTTGGAACCGTTTGGCTGAATTGCTACCAAGGGAGAATAACAAGAAGAAACCGAATCTTGTTGCAGGATAGTCGCTAACTGTTCAATAGTTGGATTTTGGAAGAAGGTTACTAAAGGAACATCTTTAAGTAGCTGTTGCTTAATTCGAGCCATTAAGTAAGTAGCTAAAAGGGAATGACCACCGAGGTCAAAAAAGTTATCTTGTACTCCCACCTTGTCAACCTTGAGAACTTTTGACCAGATTTGGGCAAGTTGCAGTTCTACAGTGTTTCGGGGTGAGACAAATGTGTTTGAAGCACTGCGGTGAGAAGGTACGGGTAGGGAGAGGCGGTCTACTTTGCCGTTGGGAGTCAGGGGTAAGGACTCCAATATGACGAACGCACTCGGTACCATGTACTCTGGTAGCTTATCCTTTAGGAATTGTCGCAGTTCACTGATTGTCGGTGTCACCTCTGTTTGCAGCACGACGTAAGCGACTAAGCGTTTATTACCAGGAGTATCTTCGCAAGCGATGACGACAGATGCCTGCACGTGGGTATGTTGGCTCAGGGCTGTTTCGATTTCTCCCAACTCAATGCGGAAGCCCCGGATTTTTACTTGATTGTCGATGCGTCCTATGTATTCGATGTTGCCATCAGACAAATAGCGTGCCAAATCTCCAGTTTTGTAGAGACGGGAATGAGGGTCAGTGCTAAAGGGATTGGGGATGAATTTCCCTTGTGTCAACTCTGGACGGTTAAGGTAGCCTCGTGCTAATCCTGCTCCCCCAATGTGCAATTCTCCTGGTACGCCAATCGGTACTGGTTGAAGGTAAGTGTCTAAAATGTAGATTTGCGTGTTCGCTATCGGTCGCCCAATGGTCGGTGAGGAGCTTGTCCCTTTTTCTATCAAGCTAAATGTAGAGTAAGTGGTGTCTTCTGAGGGACCATAGAGATTGAATACACGCTCGATTTTTCTGTGCTGATAGATTTGCTGCACAAGTTGATTTTGCAAAGGTTCACCCGCTAAATTAACCGTGCATACCTGCTGTGGTAAATTATTTTCTCGAATTAACTCAGCCATCGCACAAGGAACTGTATTAATCAGAGTGACTTGGTTGGCTGTAGTAATAGTAGATAAATGTAAAGCATTTTCAGCTAAAATGACTTTTCCTCCCAGGCTCAGAGGCACAAACAATTCAAAAACCGAGAGGTCAAAACAGATAGAGGTAGAAGCTAAGACACCAGCAAGCTGCTCTGGTGTAAAAACCGCTTGCGCCCAACTCACTAAAGCGACTGGACTGTGATGCTCTATGGCTACTGCCTTTGGTTTACCTGTAGAGCCAGAGGTATAGAGCACGTAGGCTAGGTTTGATGGTTTTACCTGGCTGGCGTTGGGAATTTCGTTGGCTTGGGCAAACTTCTGAGAGTCAGTATCTAAATAGACAAGGTGGACTTTGTGTTTAGGTAGTTTCTCAAGTAGTTGCTGTTGGGTCAGTAGCAGCGAAAGTTGAGCATCTTCTAACATAAAGCTCAAGCGTTCTTGGGGATACTGTGGGTCGAGAGGTACATAAGCCCCACCCGCCTTAAGAATGCCAAGTAGCCCTACCACCATTTCTATTGAGCGTTCCACACACAACCCGACCAGCACCGAAGCTCCCACACCCAAAGATTGCAAGTAGTGCGCCAACTGATTCGCGCGACAATTCAACTGGCGGTAAGTCAGTTGTTGATTTTCAAACACTACCGCTACTGCATCGGGTGTGCGCTCAACCTGTGACTCAAACAACTGATGAATACATTTATCAACAGGGTAATCCGCCTGAGTATCGTTCCACTCAACTAATAACTGCTGTTGCTCAGGTTCTGTTAGCAGAGGCAATTGTGAAATCCGCTGCTGTGGGTTAGCAACAATTCCTTCAAGCAATGTTTGGAAATGCCCCGTCATCAGCTCAATGGTGCGCTCATCAAACAAATCAGTATTGTACTCCCACACACCCATCAGTCCGGTCGATGTGTTTTCCATTGCCAAGGTAAGATCAAACTTTGCCGTTGTCCTTTCTCCTACCAATGGACTGACACTTAACCCAGCAAACTCTACTTCAGACATGGGAGTATTGTGCAAGACAAACATCACTTGAAACAGGGGTGTATGACTTAAGTTTCGTTCTGGTTGCAATGCTTCCACCAGCATTTCAAACGGCAAGTCCTGATGAGCATAAGCTAAAAGAGCCATTTCCCGAACTCGCACCAGTAATTCTGAGAAACTGGGATTGCCTGAGACATCAGTACGCAAAACTAAAGTGTTGACAAAAAAGCCAATTAACCCTTCTATTTCACTGCGATTACGGTTCGCAATTGGTGTCCCCACCAAAATGTCTTCTGTACCTGTGTAGCGGTAAAGTAATGTATCAAACGCTGCCAACAGCGTCATGAATAACGTGACTCCTTGTTGCTGACTCAATTGTATTAGCCCATTAGTTAGCTCAACTGAGAGTGCAAACTTTTGATATGACCCATTGAAGGTTTGCACCGCTCTTCGGGGTCGGTCTGTGGGTAGGGACAACAAAGCGGGTGCGTTTGCCAGTTGTTGTTGCCAGTAACTCAATTGGGTTTGCAGTACCTCGCCTTGCAACCAGTATCTTTGCCAGATGGCGAAATCTGCATACTGAATTGGCAGTGGCGCTAAGGGTGTTAGCGTAGCGTGCCGCAGGCTTGGCTGACCTTGAGAATAAGCATTGTATAGCGCTGCCAGTTCCTGGACAAATACACCTATTGACCAAGCATCACTGGCAATGTGATGCATACAGACAAACAATCTGTGTTCTGTCTCGGACAAAACTACTAATTTTGCTCTGACTAATGCTTCATTCGCTAGGTCAAAGGGTTGAATAGCTTGTTGTTGCGCTAATTGCTGTGTTGCAATTTCTTGCTCGGTTGTTGGCAGATGCTTCAAGTCAATTACTGATAATGTCCAAGTAGTTGCCGTTTGAATGATTTGAGTTGGTTGTCCTTCAACTATGATGAAGTTGGTGCGTAAGGCTTCGTGGCGAGCAATAATTTCTTGTAAGCTTTGTTCTAAGGCTGGGACTTGGAGAGTTCCTTGCAGTCGCAAAGCTATAGGAATATTGTAGAAGGCACTGTTTGGCTCTAACTGGTCTAAAAACCACAGCCGAGTTTGGGCAAATGACAGTGCTAGTTGTGCATTCTTTGCCCTTGGTAAAATAGGTGGTGCAGAAAGTTCTAAGTTTTGTTGCTGTAACTGCCCAATTAGATGCGCTAATTCGGCTACTGTCACGGCTGCAAAAACGCTACGCAAAGGGATTTCTACTTTTAAACTGTTGCGGATGCGGGAGAGCAACTGGGTTGCTAGTAGCGAGTGTCCCCCAAGTTCAAAGAAGTTATCATGTATGCCTACTTGCTCTAGTTTTAGGACATCAGCCCAAATTAGTGCTAGTATTTCTTCGATTGGGCTACGTGGAGCGACATATTTGTCTGATAGCTCCTTCGCCAAATCGGGCGAAGGTAAGGCACGACGGTCTATCTTGCCGTTGGGTGTTAGTGGCAAACTATCTAAGAATACAAAACTTGAAGGTACCATGTACTGTGGCAGCTTAGTGGAGAGGAAGCGTCGGATCTCACTAATGGTGGGTGCTGACTTCTGATTCAAGATCGTGTAAGCCACTAAGCGTTGATCGCCAAGAACATCTTCACGGGCAATTACTACAGTTTGATGTACAGATGGGTGCTGTGCTAATACTGTCTCAATTTCCCCAAGCTCAATGCGTATCCCACGGATCTTAACTTGATGATCTTGGCGACCGAGAATTTCTAGAGAGCCGTCTAAACGATAGCGTCCGCGATCGCCTGTATAGTACAGCAAATCTCCTTCGTCATTTTGAAAGGGGTTTTTAACAAATCGAGAATGCTTTTCTTCTGGGGCGTTAATGTAGCCCAAACTGCAAAATGGTGTCCGCAAAACAATCTCACCCAGTTCACCAATGCCGCACAGTTGGTGATTTTGGTTGAAAACTAGTGCTTGAGTTTCAGGAAGTGGCCATCCCACTGGCTGCACCCCTGGTATGAGTTCGCTAGGTACTTGGTAATAACACTTTGCTAAAGTTGTCTCTGTTGGTCCATAGAGATTGACAATTTCACCTGCTTGTGGAAAAGCATCCCGCCATTGCAGTACAAGTGTGTCTTTAAGAGGTTCTCCGGCTAAGAATAACCAGCGTAAGTTTTCTAAAGAAACTTCTTTTGGTACATTAGCTAACCATGATTGTGCCAAGGAAGGTACTGTGTGGAGAACAGAAATCTGCTCGCGTTGCAAGTAACGCAGAATTTTTGTCGGTTCTAAGTTCTCTCCTTCTGCTGGCAAACACAAGGTTGCACCACTGGTCAAAGGTAAGAAGATATCTCTGAGGACGACATCAAAGGAAAGTCCTGTCAGTTGGGCAATGCGGTCTTGTTGCCCAATTCCAAAAGTCTGTCTTTGCCAGTTGAGAAAATGCGCCAACCCTTTGTGACATCCCAACACTCCTTTAGGAACGCCAGTAGTACCAGAAGTAAAGAAAATATAGGCTGCATCATCAGCAGATATTTCCGGCAGGGGTATTGCATGACTGCTTTCTAAAGAATTTATCGCTTCTGCTGTATCTGGATTTACACAGATGCTAGTTAATGACTGCCATTTATTTTGGTCTTCTGGGGGTTGACTATCGATGTACAATATGTATTTAGCTTTAGCTTCTTGAAGCATCAGCCGTTGGCGATCACTGGGAAGTTGGGGATCGAGGGTCAGCAACACTCCTCCACTCAAGAGGACGGCGATTATACTGGCAATCATTCCCAAACTTGGTGTTCCATACACAGCTACGACATCTTCCCGCTCGATTCCGTGGTTTAGCATCACCTGTGCTAAAGCTTGAGCTATTTTGCCTAATTCCCCATAGTTCCAAGTGCGAGATTCTTGAGACAATGCTGACTGTTCTGGGGTGCTATTTACCCAATAAGTAAACTCTGTTGTGACTAATTCATATTGCGGTTCTAGTAAAACTGTTCTTGGATTTGGCAGCAGAGATTGAGCTTGTGGTGTCACAAGAGAATAGGAAGCGATCGCACTATCAGGAGCAGCAACAATCTGACTCAGCAAATAATGAAATTGTTGCAGCATTTCCAATATTCGTTCTGAAGAAAATAGGTCAGTATTATAAACTAATTCCAGTTTTATACCTTGTTCTCGTTCTGTAATATATAGGCTTAAGTCAAACTTGGAAGCTTCTGCTGTTGGAATTGATATAGATTCTACAGATAATCCAGACAGTTCTAATTGATTGTCCCCCAAGTTAAGTAGATTAAACCACACTTGGAAAATCGGATGATAGCTAAGATTCCGTTCTGGCTGCAATGCTTCCACTAACATTTCAAAAGGTAAATCTTGATGAGCATACGCTCCCAAGCATACTTCTCGCACCTGCGCCAGTAATTGCCTAAAACTGTGATTATCTCCCAAGTAGGTATGCAACACAAGGCTATTGACAAAAAAACCAATCAGTCCTTCTGTCTCTGCACGGTTGCGATTGGCAATCGGTGTACCTATGCAAATATCATCCTGCCCACTATAGCGCCATAGCAATGTTTGGAATGCTGCTAACAGCGTCATAAACAAGGTAACATTTTCTTTTTGACTCAATTGTATGAGCGCAACACTAAGCTTCTGTGAGAGTGTAAACTCTTGATTTGCACCGTGGAAAGTTTGTACAGCAGGTCTGGGTCGATCTGTAGGTAACGACAATAAAGCTGGTGCTGAAGCCAGTTTTTGTTGCCAGTAAGTCAGTTTGGTTTGCAGTACATCTCCTTGCAACCACTGTCTCTGCCAAACCGCAAAGTCAGCGTACTGGATGGGTAATTCAGCTAGAGGGTAGGGTAATCCTTGAGTGAAAGCTTCATACAGTTGAGATAACTCACGAATGAAGATGTTAGAAGACCAGCCATCATAGATAATGTGATGTATCTTCAATAGAAAGATATATTCTTGCTCACCCAATTGCAGCAGGGTGAATTGTAATAAAGGCCCGACAGCCAGATCGAAAGGCTTGGATACTTCAGCATCCGCTATTTGTTGAATCCGTTCGGTTTGCTCTTGGGCTGACAATCCTTGCCAGTCTATGATTGGCAGAGTTAAGGTAGGGGGGGGGACAATAATTTGGACAGGTTTTACGTTTACCGTTGGGAAAGACGTTCTTAAGACTTCGTGACGTCGAATGAGTTCACTGAGACTCTGCTCCAATGCAGCTACATTTAGCGACCCGCTTAGCCGCAGAACCAGTAGCATATTGCTAAGATGAGTGTCGGGTAACAACTGTTGCAAAAACCAGAGTTGCTGTTGAGCAAAAGATAGTGGTAGCTCACCGTCTTTTGGCACTCTTTGAATAGGCAAGTGATTATTAGAAGCTTTAACTTGCTTTGCTTGCTGTAATAAAAGAATAATTTCTGTTTTGCGCCCAGCTATTTCCTGTCGCAGACTTGGATTTAACACCCCTTCAGGTGCGTGGCAGCGCAAGCGTTCACCATCGGTTTCTAGGTTAATACTCAAGTTGCTCAGGTGACGAAGGAATTCGACGGTGCTGTTGGTCATTTTCAAAACTCCACTACTTCGCTACTGACTTCTGTAACTGGTAAATCTTTTGCTGCCCAATCCATTACTTCCATGTAAGCTGCTATACCAGCCACTGTAGGAGACTCAAATATCATCTGTATAGGTAGGTCAAGTCCAAAAGCTGAGTTTACCCGTGATATCACTTGGGTGGCTAGCAGAGAATGCCCACCTATTTCAAAGAAGTTGTCCTTGACCCCAATCCGTTCTAGTCCTAGGACTTCACTCCAGATTTGAGCCAGTTGAGCTTCAGTGGGCGTCCGAGGTAAAACAAAGCCAGTTGAGAGATTTCTGGTGGCTGTATCAGGTGCTGGGAGGGAGCGGCGATCCACCTTGCCATTGGGTGTCAGGGGCAGGCGATCGAGGAGGACAAAAGCTTGGGGCACCATGTAATTGGGTAACTTCAGTTGGATCAATTCGCGCACTTGAGGCACTAGCTTCCGGACTAACTTGCCCCGCAAGGGATTGTTAGTATAGTCAGTCCAGGGTTTGGCAGTGACTGTCTCGTTGTCCCAGAAGGCCATAGCTTTCTGGGGATCATACCCTGGCGTCGAACTGGTGCGGCAAAACACCACATCATAGCAACCATCCTGACTACTCTCCCACCAACTCAGGTTAACAGTGTAGCCTAGATGCTGCCCCAGTTCCCAAAACTGCTCTGGATTTATCCCACCTGCTGACTGTTGTGCTAGCAGTTGCCGCAGTTGGCTCACTGTCTCGACACCAGGGGGATGTTCCAACCATTCCCAAATCTGTAGTGCTTGCTGTACCCGTTGATTAGGTACGCGCCTGATTCCCAACAGTTCTGGCTGCTCTTGAAGCAACTGGTTTTGAATTTGTGTGAATGAAAGTTGGTCTAGTTGCCAGTTTAACCAAGGAACTACCGTTGTTTGGACATTAGTATTTACATAGATGGTGACATCATAGCGAAATTGGATTAACTCATTTTGAAAGCGACCGCGTTTGGGCTGAATCTCCACCCAAGTAATTTGGGGAAAGCGTTGCGTTAGGGCGATGAAAAAACTGGGGTCGATGGCCAATTCTTCTTCCCCATCTATACTCTGATGTACCTGCTGCTGCCATTGCTCGACACTTTTGGACTCAGGGACTTGGGACAACTGCACAGCCGCATGGTATGGCTCCAATAACAACAAGTTTCGGACATCACCCACGAAAATAGTGCCGCGATCGCAAATCGTCGCCATGACTCCTTCTAGAACTTGCAACAGATACTCAACGCTGGGAAAATACTGTATAACTGAGTTCAAAATTACAGTGTCAAATTCAATGGGGATACCTTCAAAGTTATCCGCCGTTTTGTGCAGCAACCGAACATTTTCTAGACCATCAACTGCGTGGCATAGCTGCTCAACATGCTTTAGGGCGGCTTTGGAATAATCGGTTCCCCAATACTGTTGGCAGCGTTGGGCAACACGAGATAACAATAACCCCGTGCCACAACCAATTTCTAACACCCGCTGCGGTAACAGAGACAAAATTCGTTCCACGGTACTCTCTACCCACTCCTGCATCTCCGGTGCTGGGATTGGTTGCTTGGTGTACGAACTGTTCCAACCCGCAATATTGAACGTTAGGTCATCTGTAGATGCTTGAGACTGACTATAAGCTTGCTCATAAAGCGTTTGCCAGTCCGAAACGTACTCATTCTGCCATTGGTAAATCTGCTCCGATAATGCTTCGCTTTTGAGAGCCGGCACTAAATAAGCCACTAGACGTTGATCGCCAGGGATGTCAACTCTAGCTACGACAACACTCTCCCGCACCAAGGGGTGTTGATTCAAAACTGCTTCAACTTCCCCTGTTTCGATGCGAAAACCGCGAACCTTCACCTGATGATCTATCCGACCGAGAAACTCGATATTCCCATCACTCAGGTAACGAGCTTTATCTCCAGTTTTGTAAATGCAATCGCCAGATTCTGAACTGAAGGGGTGGCGAATAAATTTCTCAGCAGTCAACTCAGGCCGATTTATGTAGCCACGAGCCAAACCAATACCCCCGATGTGTAGTTCGCCCGGAACACCGATGGGAACCGGTTGGCAATGTTGGTCTAAAATGTAGATCTGTGTGTTAGCAATAGGGCGACCAATGGGTGGTTTCTGGCTGCCGTCGCTACAAAAAGCTACCGTTGCACAGACAGTCGATTCAGTAGGTCCGTAGGCGTTGAACAAGCGTCGGTCTCTAGACCATTGCGCCACCAGATCGGCTGGCATGGCTTCTCCGGCCACAATGATATTCTGCAAGGCTGGCAATTTATCAGCAGGCAGAACCGCCAGTGCTGAGGGTGGAAGTGTAACGTGAGTAATGGACTGGGAATGCAGTAACTGCATTAAATCCTTACCCGGAAGTAATGATTCTGACGTTCCCAAAACTAACCTCGCTCCGGAACCAAAAGCCATAGCAATTTCCCAAATTGAGGCATCGAAGCTTAAGGAAGCGAACTGGAGAATGCGGCTGTCTGGCTGTACGTCAAACAGGCGAGTTTGTGCAGAAGCTAGGTTGCACAATCCTTGGTGAGCGACTAAAACCCCTTTAGGTTTGCCTGTAGAACCGGAGGTGTAAATCACATAAGCTAAGTTCTTGGGCTTAGCACCACTAACGGGGTTTTCTTTACTTTTTTGAGAAATTACTCCCCAGTCTGTATCCAAATAGACCACTTGTGCCTCATGTTTGGGCAATCGGTCCGCTAACGGAGACTGAGTAACCAGCACCTGCAATTGAGCATCACTCAACATATAGGCAATGCGATCGCTGGGATACTTTGGATCTAGAGGCACATAAGCACCACCAGCTTTGAGAATTCCTAACAATCCCACAATCATGGACACAGAACGTTCGACACAAATGCCTACCAGCATTTCTGGTTTCACACCCAGTTTTTGCAAATGATGTGCCAATTGATTTGCCTGTGCATTCAACTCCCGATAGGTGAGTTGTTGCGCCTCAAACACGACGGCTACTGCATTACTGTTCCGTTCCACCTGGGCTTCAAACAGTTGATGCAGACATTGCGAACTCGGATAATCCGTTTGAGTCGCGTTCCACTCCATTAACAATTGCTGCTGTTCGGCTGCTGTGAGTAGGGGTAATCGGTTGACTGGTTGTTCTGGGTCAGCAACAATAGCCGCTAACAACGTTTGATAATGCTGCATCATGCGGGCGATCGTTGCCGCATCAAATAAATCAGTACTGTAACAGCAAAAGCCGTTAAGACCTTCCGGAGTTTCCCAGAAGTGTAGTTCTAGGTCAACCCGAACCGTGTCAAGATGCCAAAGCATCTGCTCTACGCTTAAACCAGGCAAATCCCAATCGGAGGTAGGAGCATTTTGCAGTGCGAATGCCACCTGCACTAGTGGGTTGCGATTCAATTTTCGCTCTGGTTGCAACTCTTCTACTAATATCTCGAAGGGCAAATCCTGGTGTTCATAGGCATTGAGGGTGACTTGCCGCACTTGCGCCAGTAAGGCTTCAAAGGACGGTTCTTGGGATAAATCGAACCTTAAGGCTAGAGTATTGACAAAGAATCCAATCAATGGTTCTGTTTCTTTGCGGTTGCGATTGGCAATCGGAGAGCCTACCACCAGATCCGTTTGTCCACTGTAGCGAGACAGTAATACGACAAAACCTGCCAGCAGCGTCATAAACAGAGTGGCTTCTGACTCCTGGCTGATCTGTCTTAGTTGAGAAGTCAGCAAGGCATCTACTTGAAAGCGCTCTACACCTCCGCGAAAACTCTGTACAGATGGGCGGGAACGGTCTGTGGGCAATTCGATAAGAGGTGGCGCTCCAGCCAACTGTTGCTTCCAATAGTTTAACTGACGCTCTAGAACCTGACTGGTCAGCCACTGGCGCTGCCACACGGTGAAGTCGGCATACTGCACAGATAACTCTGGTAACACAACAGAACTACTTGTTGAAATAGCTCGATAATGGGCAGAAAGTTCGCGACTAAAGACGCCTATTGACCAACCATCAGCAGCAATATGATGAATCGCCAACAGCAGTATGTACTCGTCGGTCGCAACTTGCCACAGCATGACTCGCAGCACAGGGCCATTAGCTAGATCGAATGGTTTGTGGGCTTCTTTTATTGCCTGTTGCTTTGCTTGTTTCCAAGAGTCTGCCACATTCTGGAGATCCACGACTGGCAATGTTATGGTTATCTGAGGGGCAATCACCTGTACTGGCTTGTCATCCTTGATCTCAAAGCGAGTACGCAGAACTTCATGCCGCCGCACAATTTCTTGGAGCGCCCCCTCCAAAGCTTTGACATTCAGATTTCCCACCAGACGCACGGCATAAGACATTGTGTAGGCACCACTTTCGCCTTCCAAGTGATGGAGAAACCACAAACGCTCCTGTGCCCATGACAGGGGTATATCTTTCTCTCTGGGGACGGGCACAATCGCTGGAACCGTCAGACCTGAATCGGTTTGAAGTTCAGCTAAGATCAGATCATTTAACTGGGCTATCGTAGGTGATTTAAATAGATAGCGCAATGGCAAGGAAATCTGGAAAGCTTCCTGCAAGCGAGAAATTACTTGTGTAGCTAGCAGAGAATGTCCGCCGAGTTCAAAGAAATTATCGTAAATGCCTACTTGCTCTAGTTTAAGGACATCAGCCCAAATTTGTGCAACCGTTTTTTCGATTGATGTACGTGGGGCAACAAATTTGTCTAGCAGTTGAGATTCTAAATTTGCTGCAGGCAGGGAGCGGTAGTCTACCTTGCCGTTGGATGTTAGTGGCAAAGTTTCTAGTACCACAAAAGCATTTGGTACCATGTAAAGAGGCAGTAGACTGGAGAGGAACTGGCGGAGTTCACGGTTTGTGGGTGTGTGCTGTTGATATGGCACCACGTAGGCGACTAAGTGTTTATCCCCGGTCGTGTCTTCACGGGCGGTAACACAAGATGTTTGCACATTGCTATGTTGGTTTAGTACTGCTTCAATTTCTCCCAACTCAATGCGGAAGCCACGGATTTTGACTTGGTTGTCAATACGTCCTAGATACTCAATGTTGCCATCAGGCAAATAGCGTGCTAAATCTCCTGTTTTGTAAAGCCGTGAATCTGAGTTTGTACTAAAGGGATTAGGGATAAATTTTTCTTGTGTCAATTCTGGGCGGTTGAGATAGCCTCGTGCCAAACCCGCACCACCAATGTGCAGTTCTCCTGCTATACCAATGGGGACTAGTTGTAGGTATTGGTCTAGTATGTATATTTGAGTATTATGGATGGGGTATCCAATTGGGATGTTTTGCTCATCAATTTCTGTTGTGGCTGAACCCGGTAATTTGCATAGCGTTGCGGCTACAGTCGTTTCAGTCGGACCATATGCGTTTATTAGCTGAGGATACTCACCTATATGTTGCTGCCAGATTCTTAATTGTTGCTTGAGCAGACGCTCTCCGCCAATAGTTACCAGCCGGATGGAATCAGGTAACAGCAAATTGGCATTGGCTAATTCAGTAGTAACCTGATACCAGTATGCTGTTGGCAAGTCTAACACTGTTAAATCCCAATCCCTGCATTTTTCGATAAACATCTGTACAGAACTCAACATTTCATCGGTTCGCAACACTAAGGTTGCACCGCAACTCAGGCAGGGATAGATTTCTGCTGCCGCCACATCGAAACTAATAGAGGAAAACTGGAGTGAGCGATCGCTATTGCTTAATCCATATTCAACAATTGCTGTCTGCGTAATATTAATTAGGGAGTGATGTTGAATCATTACTCCTTTAGGCTGACCTGTAGAACCAGAAGTATAAATTATATATGCTAAATTTTTTGGGATGGTACTATTAACCAAGTCAAGAGCGCTCGACTGGGAGATAAGTTGCCAATCAGTATCCAAACAGACAAGCGGCGCGTGATGCTCAGGTAGTCTCTCAAGGAGTGGCTGTTGAGTCAGCAGCACTTGAACTTGAGCATCTTCGAGCATAAAGTTCAAACGCTCTTGGGGATACTCTGGGTCAAGTGGCACATAAGCCCCACCTGCTTTGAGAATGCCCAAAAGTCCCACCACCATTAACAGTGAACGTTCCACACACAACCCTACCAGCACCGAAGCTCCCACACCCAAAGTTTGCAAGTAATGCGCCAATTGATTAGCACGACAATTCAACTCGCGGTAGGTAAGTTGTTGATTTTCAAACACCACCGCCACTGCATCGGGGGTGCGCTCAACCTGTGACTCAAACAACTGATGGATACACTTATCAAAGGGATACTCAGCTTGAGTATCATTCCACTCGACTAATAACTGATGCCGTTGGTCAGCAGTCAGTAGAGGTAATTCTCTCAGATGTTGTTTTGGCTGGGTGACAATTGCTTGCAGCAAAGTCTGGAAATGACTCAGCCAACGCCCAATCGTGTCTGCATTGAATAAGTCGGTATTATAATCACATTCAACTAATAGCTCACCTGCTATCTCTGCGACATTTAAAGAGAGATCCAGATCCTTAAATTTAACGGCTGAAGGCGATAAGCTAACGTCCAGTTGAAACATCTGTGGCAGATTAATCGGCGGCTCTAAATTAAAGCTCACGTCAGCCAAGGGAGAACGACTAGTATCTCTTGGTAGGTTCAGTTGATTTAGCAATTGGGCAAAGGGGTAATCTTGGTGTTCGTAAGCTTCTAATAAAACACCCCGCATCTGTTTAAGATATTCTCCAAACGTAGGATTACCCGTCACCTGACTGCGTATCGGTAATAAATGGGCACAGTAACCAACCATTCCCTCACCCCCCAAGAGCGATCGCCCAGATGTCGGAACTCCAATAATAATATCGTTCTGTCCCGTGAGGCGGTGAATTAACGTCATGTAAACCGACAGCAGGGTCATTAATAAGGTGCAACCCTGTTGCCGACTGAACAGTTTGAGGTTGGTGGTCACTTGAGCATCAAGCGTTATGGTTTTCCGACTGCTGTTATACGTTTGTATGGGTGGGCGAGTGCGGTCAGTGGGTAAGTCTAAAACAGGAGGTGCGGTCAATTTCTCCAACCAGTAGGATTGGTGAGTTTTCATCTCCTGCATCTGGTAATGCTGATTTTGCCACTCTATGTATTCCCGAAATTGTTTCGGGGGATTCAGGTGGCAAACCATTCCTTGAGACTCGGCTGAATACAAAGCCCCCAATTCTCGGAGAATGATTCCTATTGACCAGCCATCAATGACGATATGATGAGCGCTCAAAACCAATAAATGGATTTCTGGCTCTAATTTGAGCAGATGCACACGCAACAGAGAACCCTGAGTCAGATCAAAGGGTTTTCGGCTTTCTTGGTCGAGCCACTGGGCGACTTTAACAGTGCGATCGCCCTCTACACAACTGAAATCTAATACAGGACAATTGACTTTGAAAGTAGGTAAGACTTCTTGCACATCCCCCTTGGGGCTGATTTTCGTTCGCAGTGCCTCGTGGCGGTCAACTAGTTTCTGTATCGCCTTGTTTATTGCTGTTGCGTTCAACGAACCTCGTAATTGCAGCGTTACAGATTCGTTATAGGCAACTGAGCTATCTTCTCCCAACTGAGCTAATATCCAGAGTTGCTTTTGAGCTTCAGTGAGAGTAACTTCAGATGCAGCCGATGCTATGATGACAGTTTGTTTGGATAGAATTCCTACCTGCTGTTGGTTATCAGGAATAGTTACAACTTCTTTAAATTGACTTTCCTTTAATAGATCCTGCCATTGGTAAGGAGAAAGCAAAGGGTGAGATGGTCTCAAATCCAGATCGGCAAACTTCCACCAACCTTCTGTCAACCCGAATGTCAAATCCAACCAGCGCTGGCGAACGGTTACTTCTAACAGTACTAGCAGCCCGCCAGGAACTAACAACTGCTGTATATGCTGTAATGTCTGACGCAAATCCTTGGTAGCGTGCAACACATTAGCCGCTATGATCAAATCGTACTGACGAAATTCATCCGTCTGTGTTTTAGGATCTTGCTCAATGTCTAAAATCTGACAGCATACAAATGGATAGTCGCAAAATTTCTTTTGAGCTTTGGAAATCAACACAGGGGAGAGATCGGTAAACACGTATTCTGCCTGATGGTCTAGCAGTTGAGCCAGAATATAGGATGTTGTTCCCCCAGTTCCGCCGCCAATTTCCAGAATTCGCACCCTGCATTCCTGTGGTAAACGCTCCAGTACTCCAGAAACTGCCTTTTGCACCAAGGTGTTCATCACCTGTGAACCAGGTGAATCCTGATATAGTTTGGTTAACGCGGTTGAATTACCCTTTGGGAACAACAACTCCAATGGGTGGCACTCTCCCTGTAAAACTTGTGCGAGTTTCTGACCACAGCGCTGGAGCAAGGTCAGTTCTGCTTCTACTTCTGGGTATTGAGCCAAAAATGCAATTTCTTGTGCTTGTGGGTTTTGAATCTCTACTACCTGAGTGACTTCCCAATGATCATCTACTTGATGTAGCACTTTTTCTTCTACCAGCATCTCCAGTAAGCGCTCCAGCAACCGTTGGTGCTGCTCAATGATGCCTAATTGCTCTGCAATAAATTTTGTTGAGAAGCGTCCGGAAGGTTGAAATTCCCATCCCATTTGCTGGAATGCTCTCAAAACATAGGTAATGCTTAGAGCTTCCAACTGAGCTACTGCTTCTCCATAAACTTTGACATTTTGTTGGCAAGTTACTTGATTGAACTCCGACAGAAGGCGATCGCCAATCTCTGAGGCGGTAGGCATATAATCTCTTAGACGGCACTCGTCTCGACTCACCCTCAGATGTGTCAATTCCTTACTGGCTTCTGCATCAATTGTTTGTTGCGTATCCCAGAACAAGGCGGATGGCGTAAAGTTTTTATCCGAAAGGGCTGGTATCAAATCGCTTGATGTTCCACTAGTGATCTTATTAGTTGTTAGTAACTCGCTTAAACCTGACTGGAAAAAACCACCATTCCGCAGTTCCTTGACACTATCTTTGACTGCTTGGATAACATAATTAATATCCGCATTGGTATGTGCTGTAGAAAGAAAACAGTTACGCCCTTCCCAGATATAAACACCTTTGTCAATTAAATGATAAAAAAATAAATCTAGATTTCCTGAGAAAGCAAAACGAAACAGCGAACCAAAATGCACAATGCGGATGGGCACATCTTCTTCTTCAAAGTAAGAGTTAAGTGTTTGGGCTAACTGCGATGTGCGCTGATTTAACTGCTGCTGAAGTTTAGGGCCTTGTTTCTTGAGATGCTGAAGCACTGCTAATGCCGCAACCATGCCTGTGTGATTTTTATTGAAAGTTCCGGCAAAAAATATCTTTTCTACTTGTGGATACGAAGCATCTCCATAGTTCCACAAACCACCATCAATTCCATTCATGTAGGTGGCTTTCCCTGCTACCACTCCTATTGGAGTCCCACCGCCAATAATTTTTCCATAGGTGACGATATCTGCTTTAACGCCAAACCATGTTTGTGCCCCACCTGAATGTATCCGAAACCCTGTGAGAACTTCATCAAAAATCAGTGCTGTTCCTGATGCTTGAGTCAATTGCCTTAACTGCTGTAAAAACTCTTTGGGCTGTAAATCCGGTCGGCGGCTTTGCACAGGCTCAACTAATACAGCAGCTAGTTCTTGAGCATGAACTTGCAAAATCTCAATGGATTTTGGATTTCCATAATCCAGTACTAAAACATTTTCAACAAAGTTCTGAGATACTCCTGAAGCCAGGGGTACAGCTGTAATCTTACCCTCTAACGCTGTGGCTAAGATTCCATCAAACTGACCGTGATAGGAACCAGCAAATAAAGCAATTTTACTACGACCTGTCGCTGAGCGTGCTAGACGTAGCGCTGTCATCACTGCTTCTGTACCTGAATTACAGAAAGTAACACGCTCCATACCAGTCAGTTCGCAAATTAACTGGGCAACTTCTCCTGCTAACTTAGACTGTGGACCAATTTTTAAACCTTGTTGATAGTGCTTTTCAACAGCTTCAGTAACGAACTGTGGATCATGTCCAAAAAGAAGCACCCCGAATCCCATAGTGATATCTACATACTCATTCCCGTCCACATCCCAAAATCTAGAACCTTCCGCTCGCTCTCCAGCGATAGGATAAACCATCTCCTTAATGGAGAGACGGAACCCAGCGGTAGCTCTGCTATCAGCTAGTACCGGACGATAGCTTTGTGCAAGCTGTTTTGATTTTGGATGGCGCTTGTTATAATGATCGCTCAGTATTTCTATATGATGCTGTTGTCGCAGGCTGAGTACATTTGCTTGAGTATCTGCGCCTGGAGAAGAAAGAGGTGAAAATACCTGAGGTGAGGGTTGCTTTAGCTCCGGCTTGGCTCTTGTCGAAGAAGGTGTTGCTTCAGAGATTTGGTTGTGTTGCTCTTTCTTTTGCGAATCAACAGCAGGCATTATAGCTGGAGTGGATTGAAACTGTTCATGGGATGACAATGAACTTTTTGAAGTCGAACCGTTGCCGCCCAAAACCTCTAATTGCTGAGACATTAACTGAGACATAGCTTGGATCTGCTGCGTCATAATTCGTTCTAAGGTTGTCTCAGACGATATTGTTCCTTTGTCTTCAGAATCTTGTTTACTATGAAGGCTCGATTCAGGAATTGAGTGAGCAGAGGTTAGTTGCTCTGGCTGCTGTGGTTGTACGTTTAAATTAGATCGTTGAGGCGATGGCTCAACCCATTGTGAAGATAAATTTTGGTCTATGTACGTAGCTAATGTATAAATAGTTGTCAACTCTTCAAATAACTGACGAATTGCAATTTTGATGTCATAGGTGTTTTCTATCTGACGCACGGCGTCAACGAGAATAATAGAATCTGCACCCATTTCCAGAAAAGGAGCATGAATGTTAACATCTGATGGAGAAACTTGCAGTAAATTCCCGACTAAGGCTTGTAATGTAGCTAAAATTTCTTCTCGTCTGCTAAATGTGGGAGTCGCATCTAACTTTGACTTCTGTTTGTTGCCATTTACAGCCAAGTCTTTTTCATTCATTGTTTGTTCTACTTGTTGAATCCAATAGCGCTGTCTTTGAAACGGATAAGTCGGTAGTGCAACTTTCGCGTGCAGAGAGTCTCCCTCAAACCCTAACCAATCAATTTTGACTCCTTGAACGTATAATTGACTCAAGCTAGAAAGCAGTTGTTGCCATTCTGGTATTCCTGTACGTAAAGAAGGTAGCCACAAACACTCGTTTTCTGGTAAGCATTGACGACCCATGCTCAACAAAATCGGCTTGGCTCCAATCTCTAAGAAGACTTCATACCCTTGCTGATGTAATGTCTGCATACTAGTGGCAAACCGTACCGTTTGGCACGCATGACTTACCCAGTATTCCGCTGTGGTAATCTGCTCGTCAGCTAGTTGTCCAGTGACATTGGATACTAATGGAATCTCGGGCTGTTTGTAGGTGACATGATTGGCTACTTGCTCAAACTCCTTCAACATTGGTGTCATCAGCGGGGAATGGAAGGCATGGGATACTTGTAAACGCTTCGTCTTGATTCCCTGCGCTTCTAACTGGTGGCAAATAGTACTAATGTCTTCACTAGCTCCCGATATTACCACACTTTCCGGACCATTGATGGCAGCAATCGCCACTTTGTCTTGTAATGGTGCTATGATTTGCCGTACTTCCTCAACGGATGCCATCAGCGAAACCATCTCGCCTCCCGGTGGCAGCTGCTGCATCAACTGTCCTCGACGGGCGATGAGTTTAAGTCCATCTTCCAGACTAAAAACCCCTGCTACAGTTGCCGCCACATATTCCCCAACGCTATGACCCATAACCACATCTGGTTCAATCCCCCAAGATTTCCACAATTGATACAGGGCATATTCAAAAGCAAACAGCGCAGCTTGGGTATAAGCGGTTTGATCAATAGGCATGGATGAGGAAGATGAGGGAGAATTTTCAACAAACTTCTCCCCACCTTCCCAGCTCCCCAGCTCCCCTACTTGAGGAGGATAGAGTACTTCTAACAGTGAATGCTCCAGGAATGGGCGAAGAATTTCATCACACTGATCCAATGTTTGACGGAAAATGGGGTGAGTGTCGTAGAGTTCGCGTCCCATATTGATATATTGGGAACCCTGACCCGTGAATAAAAACGCTATTTTTGGACGTTTTCTAGATACTTGTCCGCTTACCAGTCCAACAGTTTCGTTACCAGCAGCGATCACGCTCAACTTTTCGCCCAACTCTGCGGTTGTTCGCGCTACGACAGCGAGGCGGTGCGCAAAATGTGATCGCCCGGTATTCGCCGTAAAACACACATCTGCTATGAATGCTTCCGGATTAGACTTCAAATAAGTTTGATAACGGTTGGCAAGAACTTGCAGAGCCAACTCACTTTTTGCGGAGAGGGTGAGTAGGTGGTAAGGACGCTCAATAACATCTTCATTTTGACTTTTGAGTCGCACCAAAGGTGCGCTGGAAGCGTAACTTGAATTTTGACTTCCTATTGGTGCTTCTTCTAAAATTAAATGCACATTAGTCCCACTCATGCCAAATGAACTGACTCCAGCCAGACGAGGCTGTTGTTTTGCAGACCAGGGAGTAAGCACAGTTGGCACTTCAATCGGGAGTTGCTGCCAAGGAATGTAGGGATTCGGCTGTTGCAGATGTAAAGTGGGTGGGATTAACTTGTGCTGGAGAGCAAGCACAACTTTCATGAGACTTGCTATCCCGGCTGCTGCTTCTAAATGACCAATATTGGTTTTTACCGAACCAATCGCTAGGCGATCGCTCTGTGAGCGTCCTTGATCCAATACCTTTGCCAAGGCTAACACTTCGATGGGGTCTCCCAAAGGTGTCCCCGTTCCATGAGCTTCCACATATTGGATCTGAGTTGGCTCTACCCCAGCATTGAACAATGCTTGACGAATTACCGCTTCTTGAGCAGAACCGTTGGGAGCTGTAAGTCCATTGCTCTGACCATCGTGATTGACCGCCGAACCTTTAATCAGAGCTAAAATATTATCGCCGTCTGCGATCGCTTCACTCAGACGCTTCAGCACTATGATCCCACACCCTTCTCCCCGCACGTAGCCATCAGCACCAGCATCGAAGCTTTTGCAGCGTCCGTCAGCAGCTAAAGCTTTCAGCTTGCAAAAGCCAATTGTAGTTGTTGGCGAGAGCATCAAGTTTACCCCACCCGCTATAGCGAGATTACACTCTCTTGAACGCAGACTGGAGCATGCTAAATGAACTCCCAGTAGCGAAGAAGAACAGGTAGTATCTAGTTGCATAGTAGGGCCTTGTAGACCCAAGATGTATGACAAACGACCAACAGCAATACTTTGGCTATTACCTAATAGCGTGTAAGCATCAATACAAGTCGGGTCGCCAGAGTTTATGCTTAATTGTGAATAGTCATCAAAGCCAACTCCAATAAATACTCCTGTTTTGCTCCCTCTCAAACTTTCTACTGCAATTGAGGCGTTTTCTAATGCCTCCCATGTTACCTCTAGAAGCAACCGCTGCTGGGGGTCTATACTTGTCGCTTCTCGTGGAGAAATCCCAAAGAACTGAGGATCGAACTTGTCTACCTCATCTAAAAATCCACCGTACCGCGTGTACATCTTCCCTGGTACATCGGGATCTGGGTCATAGTAAAAATCAATATCCCAGCGATTTGATGGTACTTCTTGCGTTGCATGTCTTCCCTCGTACAAAAGATTCCAAAATGCTTCTGGATTATTTGCATCTCCCGGAAAGCGGCACCCCATACCGACAATAGCAATTGGTTCTGTTCTTGCTTGCTCAATAGCATCAAGTTGAGAACGCATATCTGTTAGCTCTAAATATGCATTTTTTAATAATTGTCGATAGTTTATATTATTTGAAGTACCAGTCATATCATTCTTATTATGTAATTTTACTGATGCTAGGAGAAAAATTCATAACTTGATTAATTCTATTTTCTCTTTTTATTTACTGCTATCTCCTCGCTGAGTAATTTAGCTAGCTCCTCTTCAGAGAGTGTTTCTATATCCGTTAAAACTTTTGCAATCTGCTTATTAGATTCTGGAGATTTCAGTCCTAAGTTCTTAGAGCTTTCGATTTCACTGTTGAACCGTTGCTGTGAATTTACTTGAGAAGTTTGTTTTGATATGCTGAGTTTGCTAGCTATATAATGCGCTAAAGCTTCAGTTGTGGGAAAGTTCCAGGCAATTGTAGCTTCGAGTTCTAGAGCTTGTCCTAGCCAGTCTTCTAACTCCTGTGATAATTCCACCACCATTACTGAATCCATGCCATACTCAGCAAACGATTGACTAGAGTTCACTAATTTGACATCAATTTTTAATTTTTTGACCAGCCAATTTTCTATCCAGTTCTGAATCGTCTCGCCTGTATGGAGATAGATATGTTGAAACTCAGCAGAGCTAGCCTCTACAGCCTTGGGCATTTCAATCGGGGTAGAAATTTCTACCTGGTTGTTGGATTTTTGATCCCAACTGATTATAGAACGGTCTTGCCGTAGCAGCTCATCTAGTTCATGGTCTTCGCCTGCGAGGGTTTGTTCAATATTGCCGATCGCTTCTGTATAATCCAATATGATCTCACTAATGGCATCTGCACCTGATAGGATAGATTCAGCCGAGGTACCACGCAGGGCTGTTTCGAGCTTTCGTTGAAAGTGAAGTTGTGTCCACTCAACAGCACGGCGTAGGGGTTCTGATTGCATTCGCTCAAATGCCTGTTGAGTTACAGCCCACAGAACGGCAAAGGAGACGAGTTCGCCGATCAGCAGATATCCCCAGCGGGTTGCGGAGATTTGGTCTGGAAAGGGAGCCTGAGCTTGGGTGTAGCGATTGCGGATTTGTTCTACAGCTACTCTCAAGCGATCAGAAATTGTTGATGCTGCCAGTTCCTTACTGAGAAATTGGTGTATTCTTGCACTATTGTTGACAACACAGGAGCCTACAAACATTTGTAGGGTTTCAGTAGGGCCTTCAAAAATGCGAATTACTCTAGCATCGCGGAGGAGCTGAGGTGCGATGTTCGTCTCTATATAACCGCGACCGCCTAGTAGTTGAACGAGACTATCAGCAGCCTTCCAGAAAAACTCTGGGCCAGTTGTCTTGCAAATTGCATAAACTTCTGGTGGAACAAAATTCCCATCGTCAAGTAACTTGCTTACCTTGGCAACCAGGGTTTCCACAGATGTAATAGCCGCCGTGAGATCGCTCAATCGCATTAGCGTTACTGAGTTATCTAGCAAGCGACCCGTTGATATGCAACGGCGTTCAGCATAGCGAAGCATCAACTGGGCACAGCGCTTCATCCCGCCTACGCTCATAGCCGCCAGACCTAATCGAGCATACATCATGGCATCCTGAGCAGCTTTCATTCCTTGCCCTGGATTGCCCAACAAATGGTCTGAATCAACGGCTACGCCGTCTAAATGTACGGTATTCTGAACCATGCCCCGCATCCCCATCGTCAGGGCTTCGGTTCCAGAGCGCAAACCTCGCATTCCTTGGCGGACAACAAAACCACTGATTCCGCTAGATTTGCCGTTGGTATCGAGGTGTTGAACAAAAACATTAATCGCACCTGCCCATGCTGCTGAACCGCTCCAAATTTTGGTACCTTGTAAGAGCCAGCCACCATTAGTATCTGGTATTGCTTTGGCTGAGATGGCTTGGGGATTTGACCCTGCTTCTGGTTCTGTAATTGCAAAAGCAGCCAGTTCACGACCTGTGGCTAAGATGGGAAGAAGTTCATCCCGAACTGGATTTGAGGCATAGTTCTGCATAGGACGAATCCCTAAAACGTTGTGAACAACCACAAAGGAAGCTAATGTTTGGTCGATCGCCCCAAGTTGTTCTATAACCCGCATAGTATCATAGTTGCTAAGACCGATACCCCCATATTCGAGTGGCACCTGCATACCCAAAAGACCATGATTTCCAAAATCGAGCACAATATAGGGTGGGATGCACCGACGCTCATCAATGAGTTGGGAATTTATTCGTTCGTTGGCGTAATGGCGCAGCCATTCGATCAAATTGCTAGCACGTTCTTTACTAGAATATCCTGTCACTGTGATATTGGTACTCTGAATGCGAGAATCTGATTTTTGGCGAGTTTGAATTGGTTTTGCTAGAGATTCTGCTTTAGCTTGAGACTGATCTGAAGTTTGGCTGGTCGAATCGCCCCAAGAGGCTACCACCTTTAAGCTTTTTTCAAGAAATGCACTTTGGCAAGCAGAGCGTTGAATTTTACCACTAGAAGTTTTAGGAATGCTCCCAGTATCGAGCAGGACTATTGCAAAAATCTGCAACTCATGTTCTAGCGAGACAAATTTACGGATAGCTCTCACTACCATCTCTACATCTAACTTCCGCCGCCAAGTGCGCTCTACCTCTTGAACAACCACCAATTGCTCTTTACCCTCAACCTCCACTGTAAAAGCTGCCCCACAACTAGGTCGCAGTGCTGGGTGGCTCTGCGCCACTGTCCATTCAATATCTTGGGGATAATGGTTTTGACCCCGGATAATGATTACATCTTTAAGTCGCCCTGTGATGAACAACTCGCCATCTTTCAAGAATCCTAAATCCCCCGTTCTCATAAACGGTCCTTCTTTGGTGTCTTTTAAATAAGCACCAAAAGTTTTCTTAGTTTCTTCTGGTCGCTGCCAATATCCTTGAGCAACGCTAGAGCCAGAAACCCAAATTTCCCCAATTTCTTTTGGGACACATTGGGTTAATAATTCGGGATGAACAATGACTACTTTGGTATCAATTCCAGGTTGTCCACATCCTACAAGAGTTTGTAGTTTCTCTTCAGTTTTACTCTCTATTACCTGATTGTGTGCTAGTGCTTTTGCTTGAACTGGAAAGAAACTCGGTAGCTTTTGGTTTTGCACTCCAGCTACTACTAAGGTTGCTTCTGCTAAACCATAGCCGGGACAAAACGTTGCTAAGTCAAAACCACAAGATTGAAAAGTTTGGGTAAATTGTTTGATGGTGTCTGATCTGACTGGTTCGGCACCATTTAAGGTCATGTGCCAGCTGCTTAAATCGAGGGTGGCGCGTTCTTCGGGTGTAGTCTTAAGCACGCAAAGTTCGTAGGCAAAATTAGGAGCGCCACTATGAGTAGCTTTGTAGCGCGAAATTGCCTGAAGCCATCGTATCGGTTTTTGAATAAAAGATACAGGAGCCATCATGTAACAGGGAAACCCTTGATACAGAGGTTGGAGAACTCCATAAATCAGTCCCATGTCATGGAAGACAGGTAGCCACGTTACCATGACGCTTTGTAAGTTGTACTCCCATATCTGTTGCGTATACTTGGAATTTTGCAGCAGGTTGCCATGACTGACCATTACACCTTTGGGCGTTCCCGTAGAACCAGAAGTGTACTGGAGAAAAGCTAGAGTATTCCTATTTATTTGCACTTGTTGCCAGTTTGCAGCCTGATCAATAGCGATACTATCGGTAGCTAACAATGGCATATTGGCAAACTCTGGCTCTTGGGCAAATTGACTTTGGATTTGGGTGAGAGTAGAGCTAACACTCAGTGCTATTGTTATTTGAGCATCTGATGCGATCGCTCGCAGTCTCGATAGACTTTGATTGCGTTTAGGTGGATAAACTGGAACCGCTACAACACCAGCATACAGACATCCGAAGAAGGCAGCAATGAAGTCTAGACCTGGTGGATATAGTAGCAGAACACGTTTACCAGCAGCTTTTAAAGACTGAAGATGGGTGGCGATCGCCCGTGCTTGTAAATCTAGTTCTCGATAAGTCAAGCTGATTTCTTCAGTTTCTCCATCTTGCAGAAAAGTGTAAGCCCTTTGCTCTGGTTGAATTTGTGCTCTGTAACGTAGCAGATCTACTAAATTTGAAAATTTATCATCTAGAGGATTTTGGAAATTATCTAAACAAGTCATAAACCAATTTTTTCTTTTTTAGACATTCGTCTTACAACAAAGCAATTGGATTTTTTACTTAGAAATCCATACGATTAAGACATTGCTTTACTTGGATAGACATCCAGCTTTCTCTAAAAAGCCATTGAAATTATTTCTGAACAATTTTAACTGTTTTTATGAGCTTAGCCTCTTACACATAAATACTGAGTTATGGGCTAAATTTATTTAGTATTGCATCAGTTAATTCAGGGGTAGCATTATACGCTTTGCCTAAAAGCGTATAATGCTACCCCTGAATTTCGCGAAGCGTGTCCCGAAGGGACACAAATTTTGAAGTTTGGCAAGTTTCTTATTAACAGGTGAGAGTCGGTAGCTCTTGTCTGTGCTTCTTCCTAAATGGAATCTGTCTTCAATCAATATACTCCTTTTTTCCTTGAAAATTAACATGGATTATGACCTAACTCCAGTTTATTTGAAAAAATCTTTTTATACTTCGCTTACTAAGAATCTCATGTTTCTCATTAAAATGCAATACAACTAACAGCATATTATCGGTTGCCGTTATCATACTATAGTTGTGACTTTGCAAATACGTTTTCGCTGCAAATAAATTATATTTTGTAACTATTCTTGATTTACTGTTTAAATCTTTTTTAATTCTTTGAAATATCTGCTTAATTCCTATGAAACACATTTTGAAACCCATATATAGCAGGGCTTTTATATATTTCAGGAAAATAATGTTTTTCTTAAATATTTCACTTGCGGTACGCCGCTAGTTGGAGGCTCACATCTTGCACTTAGAAAATTTAATGTCAATTCCATGACATTGAGCCAACGTCTGTACATAGTGACATTTAATCTGGAATTTCACCGAATTTTACAGTGAAATTATTCATCGACAATTTCAACTGTCCTTGGTTCCTCATTTGGTACGGTGTAAGTATTGGTATCTGGGGTAAGTTGATTTTTCAGTTTGAGTTTTAGCTCGTCTGAAATGGGTAAATCATTAATTTCTTTGAGGAGAAATCTTACAGATTCCGTTTTGCTACGTTCTGCATAGACGGCCTTAAGAATGGCTTCAATTCCATATCCTGCTATAGTATCCCCCAAAACTGTTAATAGACCAAGTAATCCTATACCTCCTACGATGCCAAACGGTCCTCCCGCTGCTGTGAGGGCAGCAGCAACAGCAGCAGAACTACCTCCTGCTGTGGCTGTTAGAATCACGAGAATTATGCCAGGAAGACCCAGACCGGCAAGTTTTTTAACGATTTCGTCCATTGGAATTACCTCAAATTTTCGGTTTTGGTTCAAACATTACTCAGGGTATAAAACTGGAGTCTTTGTAAACAAAGAAACCTATTTTAAATCTAGATTAAGGGAGAATAGGGTGACTCACGCTCAGATCAAGTTAAAATTTTAGAAAATTTTCTCTATTTATCCTAACCTGATAGTTGAGTCTTGAATCAAGATTGTGACTGATTTTCCCGAAAAAGCCTGAGATCGCCACCGTTCTTGGGGAGGCGAAATAGTTTTTGACTTTTTGATCGCCACTGCGCCCTTTAAAATTGTGATTGGTTGCATAAACTCCTGTTTTTTCGTAAGCGTTCAGGGCAGGGCTGTTTCATTCCACAAGGGAGAATAAGTATTGGACTTTGGACAAAAAAGTCCAAAGTCCAATGTGAACAGCCACGGGAGAGACCTGCACAATATGAACAACAAAAGAAGTGGTAGTAATGCATAGTAATGATAAAAGAAAAAACTGTCGTTCAACACAGAATCTATGCACTGCCCTCAATGCAACTCGAATAACATAGTCAAAAATGGACGTACTCACTACGGAAAACAACGGTTCAAATGCCAAAATTGTGGACGACAGTTTGTCGAGAGTCCAACAAGACAACCGATTGATAACTCAACACGTGAATTAATCGATAAACTCTTACTTGAACGGGTTTCATTAGCGGCGATCGCCCGTGTCACTGAAGTTTCACTACGTTGGCTTCAATACTACGTTAACCAGAAATATTACCAGGTTCCCAAATCTGTTGAAGTGACTAAAAAAAAACCAGGTCGGCTGATAATCCAGATGGATGAGATGTGGTCATATGTAGGGTCGAAAGCTAATAAACAATGGATTTGGCTTGCAATCGACGCGACAACCAGAGAAATTGTTGGGGTACATATTGGCGATCGCTCTAGCCAATCAGCAAAACAATTATGGCAATCGCTACCACCTATCTATCGACAATGTGCAATGTGTTACACAGACTTTTGGGAAGCTTATGAACAGGTTTTACCCAGTAAACGACACCAATCAGTAGGCAAAGAAAGTGGTAAAACGAGCTACATTGAAAGATTCAACAACACCTTGCGACAACGAGTTGGACGACTAGTTCGTAAAACATTATCGTTCTCCAAAATGCTGGACAATCATATTGGTGCTATCTGGTAGTAACCGTTCAGGGGGCGATCGCGAACTAAAACACAATGTATTTCAATGAGCGTAGGAGTTATGGAGGTTAATTCCGGAGACTCTCCTAAATTGAATAGAAGTAAATAACCGGATATGAGAAATGTGGATTAAGCAGCATTTGTTACTTGCTTAGAAGCAAGAGGAACTTTAGGGAGCAAAGAAGGAGAAGCTTTGCCAACACGCGCAGCACTCACTGCTGATGTGATAAAATCCAAGACATTTCGACGCTGGGACTTGAGAGTAGTCACAACGGTCAACATCCTTTGTACAAAAGTACTGCCAGCCTGGGTTTGAGAACCAAAACTGGTGACGCATTGTCCCCTAAATTTTTGCCAGCCTTATAACTACGAGTACCCGACTACGCCGACAGATCAACAAACAAAGGCTGGCAAAAATTTTACGTGTAAGACCCTCGTGCGTCGCCAGATCACCGCAGGACGAATTGCTCTTTCAGCAGCATTATTTGTCGGTTCAACGCCATCAACCGTCACAAATAACCATAAAGCAGGTTCAACTTTCAGTATTTGGCGGCAAGTGCGAACAGTTTTAGCTAGTGGTGTTTTTTCTTTAGAACCAATCTCACAATCGGCAGCCTCTTGTAGAGAGGACTTGAGGGAGTTACGAATCTCTGATACTAAAAGTTGAAACTCAAAACGTGTCAAGGTTCCATCTCGAACCCGATGCCATAACTCAAATAATTTCTCCTGTTGTTTTACTAGAGCATTACCGATCTCGTTTGAAACTCCAGGACGCTCAGAGATTTTGATAAATTCTCGTCTCAGATGCGCCCAACACAATTGTCGCTGTTCTAAACTTACCCAGTTGTATGCCGCATATCGGTCTGAATTTAAAATACCGCTAAAGTTTTCACCCAGGAGATTACGGGCAGTATCGGAACAACGGGAAAGGGCAATCTGAAAATAAGTCACTAAGGGGAGCCACTGCGTTGGGCGGCTTTGCCGACTTGAAGCATGTGGCGTTGTAACCGCTACCCAGAGCCAACCTTGATTTTTTTTGTTATTGCATCCATCAACATTCCCCTGAGCAAAGCTTGTTTCATCTGCCCCAATTACTTCGGAGTTTTGGACGTATATTTTTGCTTGGTCAACTGCACTTTTGACTGCATGGCTGGCTTCAAGTCTCAGGTTGTTGACTGTACCCAAAGACATGGAAATTCCGAATATATACTTTGCCAGGGTATAGATTTTACTTTTTTCCAGAGCTAAAAATAGAGGAGAACTCTTACTCTGGTGACCAACTTGATCAAACTCACGTTCACTGCCGACGAGATTAAACAACTGCATTACGAACGCTTTCATCATCCCCACCCACGTGTGCAACAAAAAATGGAAGCGTTGTACCTCAAAAGCCAGGGTTATCCTCATTGGGAAATTGCCCAATTGATTCGAGTTACTAAACCGACCTTGTTGAGTTACTTTCAGGACTACCAAGCAGGAGGAATTGCCAAGCTCAAAGAGATCACCTTCTACCGACCACAGAGTGAACTAAAGCAGCATCAGGAAAGTTTGTCAGCTTACTTTCGAGAACATCCTCCCAAAACTTTGGCTCAAGCGGCTGCCAAGATTGAAGAGCGAACGGGGATTGTTCGCAGTCGAGAGCAAGTGCGTCAGTTTCTCAAGTCGATGGGGATGAGTTGTTGCCGAGTGGGGGTACTCCCTGCCAAAGCAGATCCACAGGAGCAAGAGGAATTCGTTAAAAAAAACTAGAACCTCGGTTGGAAGAGGCGAAAGCAGGCAAACGAGCAGTGTTCTTTGTCGATGCGGCTCACTTTGTCTTGGGTGCATACCTTGGGTTTTTGTGGTGCTTTGAGCGATTATTCATCAAATCTGGTTCAGGACGGCAACGCTTCAATGTTCTAGGTGCCCTCAATGCCGTAACGCGTGAGTTAATTCTAGTCACAAATGAAACTTACATCAATGCTCAAAGTGTCTGCGAACTACTGAATAAGCTAGCTGCTTTAGGGTTGAGTATCCCAATTACCCTGGTGTTGGATAATGCTCGATATCAGAAGTGTGCGCTGGTGATGGAGTTGGCTCAATCGTTGAACATCGAACTGCTTTATCTGACTGCTTATTCTCCCAACTTAAACTTGATTGAACGCTTATGGAAATTCGTTAAAAAGCAGTGCTTATACTCGATTTACTATCCTGATTTTAGTGCATTCAAGGCGGCAATCACTTCCTGTCTTAATCAGTGTCACACAACTTACAAACAAGAGTTGGACTCATTGCTAACCTTGCGTTTTCAATCCTTCAATAAAGTAAAAACTATCCCCTGACAAAGTATATCTTGCATGGCACTCTGCACCATCCGAGTACTGTGGCGGTACAGTCCGCTCAACACGGTTACAAGAGCCACAACTCTCACACCATAACCACTTGGATATACGTCTACGGGTAATGTTGCACGGGTTAAAGTCCCGCATTCAGAGCACATTAGTTGGTGCAGGCGATGTTCTACGATTATTGGACTGATGGGAGGAATTTCTACTATCTGGTGACGGTAAGGGTTGGTATCTTCTCCCTTTAATTTTTCTGCACAACCGCTACAGGTTTGTGGGTGGTGGTCTAAAACGCTTTCACACTCGGATAACTCATACAGCTCGCGACTATGACCCTTGTGTCCTGGTTGCCCTCCTCGCTTTTTACCACTCTTGTTTTTTTCTTGGTGTTTTTCAGCATGAAGTGGATCTGAGGACGGCGCAGATGACGAGTTTTTTGATGTGCGATTGATTTTTTCTAACAGTTCTTGGTGTTTGACCTCTTGTTCAGCCAGCTTTTCTTCTGATTTTTTGATGTGCTGCCCCATTTTCTCGACCAATTCCTTGACATTGGCTGGAGTCTTTTCCCAATCAGAGTCGGAAATTTCAATTCCGTAGGCGAGGCAGTTTTCATCCATGCAATTTAATCTACCACCTCAGTAACCCATTTTTCACGCTCTGCGTTTCAAATCCTGTGAACGGTTACATCTGGTATTTTATTCATCACTATAATGCTAGTCTACAAAATGAAATCATTACTATGCATTACTACCCATGAGATAAAATCTCATTTTTTAGTTCAAGTCACACTAACCGCCTTGGTGGTTGCTATATTTTCAAATCACAAGAATCAAGTTCATGCTCAAGCACTGGCAGTCGATACCCGCTAGTGCTTTTTGATTTAAAGCTCTATCCCCCCGTCAAATTCGTCCGGGTCATCAGTTTCTATCGGCGCTGGTTTAATAACCACATGTTCCTGATATCCGTTTAAGCTTGCAGGTGCTGTCGCTGCTAGAGTGGGTAGAATTGGGTACTTTCCTTCTAAATAACGTAAGTAAAACCCTATTGCGTCCTCAACAAACCGACTCTCAGTAATCTCTAAAGATTCACACCATTGCTGTACTTTGAGCTTTTGATACTTCTTAATCCTGATTTTGTCAGCTGTCATTGCATTGTCCCCTAAAAATTTGGGCAGGCTTTGTTTGTTAATCTGTCAGCGTAGTCGGGTACTCGTAGTTATAAGCCTGCCCAAATTTTTTACGTGTAAGACCCTCATTACCCAACCTCCGCTATGAGTCCCATGAGGTTATCAAAAGCACCATTGGCTGAAATCAAGAAACCTTTCTTCTTTAGTGCAGCATTCAGCAGTGGAAGCTTAGAACCACCTCCGATTATCAGGATTTGGTCACCACTAAGCTTATACTGTTCTAGCTGCTTAATGACTTCGCGCAATCTGCAATTGATGAAGTCCTGTAGCTCGAACTCATAGACTTTGTAGAAATTGAGATCTGATTCACCATAAGCCAGAAACGGAATTTTCTCACTTAACTCCGATTTTTTGAACTTTACTCCTACCTCAATACTCCTGTTGATGACATCCTTACTAGGTGCTTGTTTGATAAGTGCTTTGAGATCAGAATTACAGCTAATTCGCTCAATTAGGTATTCAGCGCCAAAATCCTTAACTGCAACTTCTCCCACTGGCTCAGAATTAAAGAATCGACTGATAGACGTGTTACCGCCACCAATATCACAGATAGTTACTGCTCCGTCTAGCTTCTGGCTTTTAAGCGCTGCAAATCCTTCGGGTAAGATTGCTTTAATGGTAATAGTTACACCACATGGGACGCCACACAATTCTACCTTGTGCGTCCCTTCGTTCTTCCTGATAATTCCTGAGTGGCGCTTAACATCATTGGTAGTTACCGTAACTTCTAGATTCATTTCTGGGTTAATCTGTGGTAGATGAGCTAAAGTGCCTAAGAAGTACTCAAGCCACAGAGATGACTTACCCATGTAATCTTCCACCAATCTCATCAGGTCACTGCTACCACTGCGGACAGCTTGATTGCCGATTAGCCAGCAGCTGTTAATTAGGTCAGTCCTCACACCATTGACATAACGGACGTGACCAGGTAATTTATTGGAAGTGTTGGATAAGCAGCGAGCATACCAGCTTGGTTCCCTTATAAGTTCGTAGCCTTCGACATAAGCTTTAATCCAATGATTACCCAAGTCAGTCACGGACTTGAACTGCTTCTTATTTTTCGCTGGTATTTTAGGTGTTTTTACTCCCTCTATTTGGGGGGTACTTTTGGGTACATTTGCGGTTGTGTCAGTGGTCTTAGAATTCGTCATAAGTCTTACCCCATCTAGATTCTAGTGATTTTTAAGTCGGATAACAGTAGGTTAGCAGAGATTTGTACCCGAATGTACCCAAAACTAAATCTAACCGCTTTTTCTCTGGCTTGCAAGCCAAGTCATGTATTAATTTTAGCTATTCTAAATTATTAGAAAATAGTCAAAAGTAAGTATAAATACTTTTTTTTTCAGAGAGAAGGAAGGGTGTACAAATTTGTACACCTATTCATTCTTCGTTTTCTGTTTCTGTCCAGATAAACTCAGCATTTGTCTGCATACACATAGCAATCGCTTCTTGGGTAGTGCTAAAGAGGAAAGGATGGGAGAATAGAGATTATTGTGATTGAATGATGCATTATGTCTCCTGCCTTGCCTCAGTGTTCAAGTTGTCATGCTGGGGATGTCGTGAAAAATGGTCGAACGCGGCATGGGAAGCAAAATTATAAATGCCGTGAGTGTGGGCGTCAATTCGTTGAAGACCCGCAGTGGCGACCGATATCAGATGAAACCAAAGAGATATAGGACTACTATTTGATTTTTGACGAAGCTAGGTACACTTCAAGAGCCTTTTTTCCTGTTAAGCGTTAAGCGTTAAGCGTTCCCTCCCTACGCAAACAATTTCACAAATCAAACCGGATTCCTATAGTTGAGCGGTTGCTGTTAGAAAAAATTTCGCTTGTAGGCATTGCCCGTGCCTTACAGATTTCAGAATTGTGGTTGCAACAATACGTCAATCAAAAGTCGAAGACGATGCCTCAGGAGGTACAAGTACGCCCAAAGCCGAAACGTCGCTTGACAGTTCAAATGGATGAGTTGTGGTCGTTTGTGGATCACAAAGGTAATGAACAATGGATCTGGCTGGCGATGGACGTTGGCACACGCGAGATCGTTGGTTGCTATATTGGCGATGCACATAAGGGAGCAACCATTGGTGATCGCAGTGGCAAATCGGCTCAGGCATTGTGGGACTCTTTACCCGCCGTGTATCGCCAGTGTGCCGTTTGTTATAGTGATTTCTGGGTGTCCTATCCTGTAGCGCTACCGAGCAAACGACATCGGGCAGTTGGTAAGGAAACAGGTTTAACAAGCTATGTTGAGCGATTTAACTGTACGTTAAGACAACGAGTCTCACGGTTAGTAAGAAAAACTTTGTCATTTTCCAAAAAGTCAGAGAATCACATTGGCGCGATTTGGAATTTCATCCATCACTACAATGCTTCTCTCCCAGCCAACTCATCCTTTCCTCTTTAGCACTACCCAGTCTTGTTTTATCTCATCTGAGTATCCTTTTGGTGGACTATAGGCATCAATAAATTGACGACCACATTTTACACAAATGTGATGCGTGCTTACCTCTTCGTTTACCGTTTTTTCTAATCTCAGTAGAATCATAGTATGGACAATACACAGTAGAACGCCGAAATTCATCCCTCTATTATGCAACGCCCGATTTCATTCTTAAAGCTTTATTTAGCGCAGCTGAATAAAGAATTGGTATAATCACTTAATACTTGGTAATGATTTCTGGATGTAGCCTGTAACCGTTCCCATTGCGTAAATTTCCATTTATATCCTCTATCGATTCAAGGCTTAAATTTTTGCCCATCGCTTTGCCAATGAGTTCCATTAACGCTTTTGCTCTTGCTTGGAAAAATGCTTCAAAGTCGTCATTGCGTAAAATTTCTAGTTTGATGCAATGCGAGCGCATTATTTCTTCCAAGCTAGCGGTCGCAGTTCCATGCAGCTCAAACTCTTTCAAGTAAGCCGAAGGTGCTTTACTACCAATTCTTTTATTAGTTTTAGCGCTTAATGGGGTGCGATTAACTAAGCAGTTATATTTTTTGGGATCAATGCCTTGTCTGCGACACCATGCGACGGGGAAGATATGATGTGAGTCGATTTGTTCTTCAAAATAAACAACGTCGTTAATTTCCTCGCCTGTGATCCAATCTACTGCACCTTCACGCCGTAGTAATGCCGCGAACCCCTGATAAACTGCACCAAGTCGCTTTCTGACGCTAAGAAGTCTTTCAAACGAGAAATTTGCTTGCGTGATGCCAAAAGGAACCGAACCACCTGAGAGCCATGCTGGTACTTCGACAATATCGCGTCCAGCTTGCGAATCGTGCCAGTGGGTATAAATTTCCCCAAACATCCCGCACCACAACCAACGCTCTAACATCGAACGTACTTGAAACGAACGAGAGCGATCGCCAATAATAGTCAAAATTGCGCTTAAGGCTACTAATTGGATGGGGTAAGCAATATCATTGGCATCAAAGATTTTTTGACCGCGTAGAAAACGAGCTGCTTCTTCAAAACCTTTGTTAACAGGATCAGCCCATGTTTGATATTCTTCTTTTGTTAGTTTTAATACTTCGGCACGACCGCAAGCGACACCAGGCAATTTATCTACATTCCAGCCTTGTTTAGCTGCTGAGATTCTGCGAGCGTAACCAGTTACTAAGGTTACAGCTTGCATAAAATCGGTACTACGGACTTGACGGAGAACTTTGAATGCCTGAAAGCGCCTTTCGCGCTGTTTCCAATCATCTCGAAGGCTAAAATCATCTGCACAGTAACTCGAACTCATTAAATCAAAGAAGTTGAGATCGCACCCAGCTGTATTTGTTTCCTCGAAAACTTGGCATACTGCCTCTTTCGGTAATGAATCGCGCAGTTGAATTACTGGTATTTGATAATGCTCAAATTTTTTGAGGACTTCTAATTCTAAAGTGTCAATTAGTTCGAGTTTTTGAGAGTCGTACTGCCAGTATTTAGAAAATTTGCTACGCCATTCAGAAAAAAAGAATACTTTGGATAACGGAAATAAAAGCGCTTCATACTCATTTTCTGGAGTCGAACAGTCGATAAAATCGCCGTTTCGAGTTCGCATAACTTTCGATTCGGGTAAAGCAATAATGGCGGTTTTGCGGTCGCACTCTGGTGAAAGGCATTTTTCAATATCCAGGTAATACCACTTTGTCGTTAATTTCTGGCTTTTGGGATCTTTGACGACGACGGGTTGCCCAGATAGCAGCACCATGAACGAAGTTGTTAGTCTTTGCTGTCCATCGAGTACTAGTAAATTTGGTGTTTGGGTTGCGGTAGTTGCGACACCATCAAGTAAACGCGGTTTAAATTGTTGGCGTGAAATACCTTGTTGGAGCATCATGACTGCACCAATAGGATAAGCCAGCGATATACTTGCTAGCAAACGGCGCACATGGGTATCATCCCAAATCCAATCTCGCTGAAAGTCTGGTAGTTGAATGCGTCCTATTTTTATATCCTTCATGACATCGAATAAGGGATATTTTGTAATATCAAATGTCGAAATCGAATCCATTTGGTGTTCTGCTGTTGTTGTCATCGCGCACGTCTAATAAACTTTCTGTATGCCAGCCTAAAAAACCCTTGTACTAACTACAAGGGTTTTTTCTAGTAATTGGTAGCGAGTAGCGACTAAATTATTCCTGGGGAAAACCTGAAGGTAAATTGATAATCCCTTGAGCAACAAGCTGTTTAAATTGGTTTATTAGATCCGCTTGCCGCAAAATTCGAGTAATGTATTTTGGTCGTAAGCAAAAATCTTTTCCCCAGTCTTTTACAGTTTTGGGACTCGTCCCCGTAGCTTGAGCAATCGCATTAATACAAGTTTTGCGATAATTACGTCCTGGTGAGTGAGTAACCCAGCGACGGCAATACTCCATCGGTTCCAGGGGCAACTGACAGAGGGTATCAATTTGATGTTTGTTGTGGTGGAATTGCCTCCCAGTTTGCATTTTGAGGATTCGTGACATGTGATGGTACAGCAACAGGAAATTGTGCAGGCATTAAGCTACTGCACGCAAAACCCATACTGCTAACCTCAACTTAAGAAATATCTGCCTATAATACAACTCTTTTAGTCACGAATCACGAGTAAATTATTCTTGAGGAAAGTCACCAGGTAAGACGATTTTTTTGATTTGGTTGAGCTGATCCGCCATTCGTAAAATATGCGCTACATAATTGGGTCGCTTTTCAAAGTTCGCTCCCCAATTGCCTATAGTCCTTGGACTCAGCCCAGTTGCTTCAGCGAGCGCGGCTATGCAGGCTTTTCTGTACCCCCGGTCATCAGGGGACATATCAATCCATCTTTTGCAATATTCTATCGGCTCCAAGGGCTTTTCACTAAGTGCGTCGATTCTATATTCAGCCTTTGGGGGAATGATGTCTATTATCCCGCGTGATTTGAGTCCTAACTTTACTCACGATTCATGACTAATTGAGTCAGCTGATGAAGTGACCGCTGCAATATTGCAGCTGAACAGATGTATCTTACGATTTTGAGAGCTTGGAGTTTCTGTTGTACCAAACAGTCGCCCATAACATTTATGAAGTGGAAACTCTATCACCAGCTTCATAATAAAAGAACAATGGGCAAGTGGAGCATCAAAGGAGATGCCGAAACCAAAGCCAAAACCACAGCAGTAGTTACTTAATGACATTCCTTTGCGTATTCCGAAAACTTCGTCTACAAAGTGATGTCAACTAAGTGGAAACACTCAAAAAGCAAAAATCCTCCCAAAAAGGAGGAAATTATTTAAAAAATGATCAGCAACGCAGATTTGTAGAGTATAAACTTAAAAAGGAGGCTCATCTTTTGCTGATTCGCCCCCGTTCGCTGAAAAAGTACCTTTCGGATACTTAAAAGCTTTTAAACATATATATCTTTCAGTTTAGCTAATTTTTTAAAAAATTATAACCCCGTAATTTTAAAAGATTAGTCAAGAAACAAAAAGCTTCAACGACGAAATCAGCAAAAAATAGAGCCTCCAACGTAAACGTAGGTTTTCTTGGAGGCTTTTATGGTTCGCATAACAAATTCTGAAACACAATTTGTATCATCAGATAATACAAAACGCCAAGCGACCCCTATTCCCAAAAAAACTCTCACTGGCGAAATAGCGTTTAAGATTTGGCTAAATCTAGCGTTTAAGGTTGGCGAAAAGATTTGGCTTAAATTTAGTCACAATCAGTTTTTAACTGGGACTATTAACCAATTAGGTAACTTCCCTATATGCGAGACGCGCGGATCTGGAACGAACCGAAGAAAGACAGCTTACCACGCAGATGCTTTTAAATTTTTATCTCAGCGCACGACTCAGCTAGATGGTGGTGCATTCTATATTCCTGGGAAACCGGGCGACTACCCACTCAAGGAATTCTGTCCAGCCTCGGATGATATCGGCGGTGAAATGGACGATGGTACAGCCCTTGAGCAGTGGGAACGCATTGAATTGCTAGTTCAACTGTCTGGGTTAACTCCGGGGTACATCATCGGGTCTGGTGGTAAATCTGCCCACCCCCACTGGAAGTTATCAACTACGGTTGATATTGCCCAAAGAACTTTCTTTGCTCGGATGTTAGCGATCGCACTGTTGGGTGATCCAGCCGTAACCAATCCCCACCAACCAATGAGGGTTCCTGGGTTTTATCGCAAGGAAAAAGGTAAAGAGCAAACTCTAGAATTTTACAGTGAAGCGCGTTATAGCCCAGAAGAATTTGAACAAGGGATGCAACGTTGCTTTGTTGCTTTAAACTTTACTTGGTATGACTCACTCAGCCAAGACCGCTGGCAAGAAGTACGTCGGGTTTTAAGCAGTAAGCTACCACGGGGGGAAAAGGAAATTAGCATTCGTCAGCTGCTAGCTCTGCCTGAAAGTGATTTACCAGAGAATGTACGTCGTCGCGAACTAACGGAAAAACGTAACCAACGGCAGTACAGACGCACCGTTACGGGATTTATCGGCGATACTGCCAACAGTTTGATCGATGCCGTTACCCAAACTTCAGAAAACCTAGGTGCTGATGCTTTTTACTGGACCGGACATAACTGGCAGTGGACGGGCAACAAGGCACGTGGTTGTTGTCCCTGGCATGAATCTACTACTGGTACAGCTGGATGGATTGCACCGCTACAAAATGGTAATGGGTGGGGCTTTGCTTGCCCGACTTGCACCGACAATAAGCAACTCAATGCTTTTGGCTATTGGTGGCATTTCAAGAATGGTATTAATGCACAATACCCCAAGGGTAAAGAATGGGCAGCAGCGGCGAAAGAGTTTTGTCAACAGGCTGGTGTAGATGTACCTGAGTTGCAAACTGCTTTTGCAAATGATTATAGTCGCAGAGATGCCCAGCAAGAGCAATTTGAAAAATGTTGCGCTCGCCACACCGAGCAACAACAAGAAGAATCATTAAAATCTTTCTTCATCAATGGTTTGGGTAGATTAAAAAAATATCTTAGTCGCACCCGTCCCTTTGTAGGTTTTGGTCCACAATCTGAGACCAAAATCAGCCCAGAGAAAGAAAATAATTCTGGGATTATTAAGTTTGCAGAAGGGCAACATCAACAAACTATAGAGAGCTTGGCACAGGAAGCCAAAGCATCTGGCAAGAAATTAATTATTCTTGACAACAGTTCTGGTGGTACTGGAAAATCCCATCTTGCAGGTGAGCTTACACCGCAGGGATTGGGAATAGACAAATTATTCTATACCAGCTCTACGCACCGGAATCCTACCGTTGCAAGCATTGAGCGGAATTATGCTGATCTACCTGTGCGTAACGATGGACTGTTCGCGGATGACAGCAAACGAACTCCTTTAAATAATCCTTCCGTCCGCTGGCCCCAAAAAGGAGAACAAGCAAATCTAGAAGGCAACTGCTTTAAAGCACCTTTATTTTACAAGTATGCGGAAAAAGGATACCGAACGGAAACTTCATTAGAAGCAGGAGAAAATCCGCTCTGCTTGAATTGTAAGCTGAGGATTTCCTGTATAGGCGCAGAAGAGACAGATGATGTAGTTCCTGGGAGTGGCTTTAGATGGGAGCGTAGAAGTGCACTTGCTTACAACATGATTCGATGCTCCTTGGATTCCTTGCCTGATATCGCTGAAATGCAGAAGCCTGTACCGGAGAAAAAAGAAGATTCAGATAACGAAGAGAATATCGAAGAAGAAGAAGACACAGGAAAAGACACAGGAGAAGCGCGGCGAATTGCGATCATTGTAGACGAATTGACGCAATTTCATTCACATGATTCGTTGGAAGCGTCGCTTAAAGATTTTGATACCACATGGATGTATTTACAAGGCAGGATGCATTCAGATGCGGATGAAGATTTAGCTGAAGCGCTAAAAACATTAGAACCAATTGTTTTCTTTTTGCGACAGATTTTAAACGGAGAAGAAAAAACAGACTCAGATACCCGCAACGGTTGGTCAGAGGCGATTCTGCGAGAAAAGCTAGGTGAACTACTGATTTCAGAAATTCAGCAAGCCTTAGAAACCATTCGCCGGTTCACACCCAAACTAGAAGAATTGTTAAAAGAAGCCGACAGCGTATCCCAAGACAGCATGGCACGGAGCGATCGCAAAGGAAGTGCTGCATCTCTAAAATACGTTCGTAACGTAATGCAGAAAGAAGCAGATAAGGAGAATCGGGATGCGATCGCGAACATGCCATCAAACTGGCTGGTTCCTTTGTTGGAAATTTTGCTAGGGGAGCAAGATGGCTCTTTCCGCATCCAGTGGGGTAAATTAATCATCTATACAAACAACGACCGTCACCGCGATCATCTGAAGCAAGCTGATTTTACCTTAATTTTGGACGGCACGGAAAACAGAAAATCGGTAGCACAGAAGCTTAAATGTGATCCAAGTGAGATTGTTGTTATCCAACAGAAAGTCAGACCTTATAAGAACTTAGTAATTACTCAAGTTACTGGCTTTGGCTTGTTAGGGGCTGACAGAAGCGCTAGCGCCCAGAAACGTGTAAATGCCTTAACAGCAGGCATAGAAAGGAAACATGAATCTGTAGGGGTTATAGATCATAAAGGTGCTCTAGATGAGGAATCCGAAGCCGGATACTGGTTCAAGGACAACCGAGGAAGTAATAGATTTCAAGAGAATTCGGCACTTGTGAGTTTTGGAACACCTTTCCAGAATATTGGACACTTACAAATGCTATACACTACGTTGACAGGCGATCGCAATCCGGATAGAGGTAATGCCAATTTTGATGCTTTTGTGCAAGAACACGTACAAAATGAAATGCAACAAGCTGGCTGGCGTCTCAGGAGCACCAGACGCCCGGATGAGCAGCTGTACTGGTACATTGCTAGTGATGCCGATCTATCTTATCTGAAAGATAAATTTCCTGGTGCAGAATTTGAAACGAAACCAGCATTTCAGATTACTCCAGATGCAGGTAGTGCCAGTGAACGTATCCACTGGTCAATTCTGCAAGCCTTCAAAGTTTTGGATGAGGCAAAGCAGAAAGTCACCACTGGTGCTCTAGCCAAAATTGTTGGTTGTCACAGAAGCAGGATATCTCAAATTGCTAACGAGGTTGCAGGTGGGTTTGACAGCTTCCGAAAAGTGTTAATTCACCTATTAAGTACTTTATATAGGGGAGTTAACACTTTGGGAGAGCCGCTAACTGAGGATGAGCAGTTTGCCGCCAAGACGTACTTACCCTTGTTACTGGAAGAAGATACGCCTGACCCAACTGACTTGGTAAATGAAGCGGTTGCGATCGCCTCAAGTCTTGGGTGGAAATCATTTGCTCGCGTTCTCGCTGCACTGGACCCGCACCATAGATCAACTTTGCTTGGTAACATGCTTATCTTCTTGCCGGAAGAATGGCAGCAGGAACTGCTAGAAATTCCGATTCAGGCGATACGCTCTGCGTCAGCCCAAAGGGCTATCGCCTAAAGAGAAGAACCGAGTTTAGCATCCATGCTTGAATAAATTGGTCAACCGTCAAACGACGATCTGAGTCACGGGGTCTAACACGAAAAAATTGGAATCGAATTTGCCGCAAAAAATTGGCAGCCTTAATACAACGAGTACTCGTCTTGGAACACAGATAACCAATCACATTGGCTGCCAATTTTTCAGGACTAGGCTCCGTGGGGCTTAATACGATACGCGTCTTGTCCCCCCGATCAATCAGAGGGCTTGTAGCAAAGCGGTTCCTCTTAGGAACTAGCCTGCCCAATTTTTAGGGGCGGCACGTTTTGGGTAAGAATCTTCTTACCCAAAAGCTGCCGCTGACTTTGCGTCACCAACCCGCAACCTTAATACACGGTTGACCGGGCGAATGACTGGAGAAATGAGCCGTCGCATTTGGGTCAAAAAAATCAGCCAGCCCTTGTTTTTGTTGATCTGTGTTGTCATCTCATGTACTCGAAGTATTCGGGCTGGCTGATTTCTCTACGTGTAAGACCCCCTGTAAAAACTAGTTTTGGAGATGGAACTAGAGTTACAGCTGCCGGATTTTCGTGCATCGTTTTCTAGAACGGTAATTTGAGGTTTTGTAACTCAATTAAACTCAATTTACGTAAATCATCCACCTTCTGCTTGACAATTTCCAAAAACTCTTTAAACTGAGGGCAAGACTGACACTTTAATTGATTTCCTGGAATCAAGCAATCACATTCGAGCAGAGGTCTTTGTTTGAAATTGCGGTGGCAGTTTTTACAGAAATATCGTTGTACGCCACCACAATGGCCATTTTTCCCTATCATTGTGGAATTGCATTTTGGGCATTCCATTCCATAAGTTTGGGGTTTTACTTGCCATGACTGCAACGCTTGTTGCATAGCTACTTCACATCTGCGCTTGTTTAAGTCAAAACTTTCCTGAGTATTCATAGTTATAAGTTACAGATTTAAATTTTCAAAATGACTTCTTCAACATCTGCATTGCGGATAGTTATCCGATGCACAATCTGGTGATAAATTTTTACCTTGTC
>JAESFI010000136.1_pt1 | contig 52822 bp, 46 predicted proteins | sample 9269361 | NCBI WGS metagenome assembly JAESFI01 (sample SAMN14504119, study PRJNA617095) | algae metagenome | isolation source: Brasilonema angustatum HA4187-MV1 and co-occurring heterotrophs from moss... | place: USA: Manoa Valley, Honolulu, Hawaii | collected 2009-07-20
TCTGATTCTATCCCGAACTCAGGTGTGAAACGCTGCAGCGGCGACGATAGTAGGTGGGTAGCTGTCTGCGACAATAGCTCGATGCCAGGATTTGATTTCAACTCATTACAAAAGGCAGTTGCTAAATCTAGCAACTGCCTTTTGTTCGTTTATCTGGCATTCTGCCAACTGTCACAATCGATTTTCTAATAAGTAGGTAGGCGAAAAAATTTCAAACTATGTAACGAAAACTTAACTATAGGCATTAGAGTTAAATTTTACACGTTGCGTACTATAGTTTCCTTTTTCTCCCCTAGCTGTAACACCATCAATGACCGCATAAGCACTCGTTGAACTCATCATCAAATATTTGCCCAGATAGCTGATCTTTTTTTAAGTGTTGCCACTCCAATTCAATTGGAACCGTTGGGAGCAATATTTTGGTAAAAAGAAAATGTATAAACCCATGTGCTGCCACTTTTTCCATAACTGCTGAACTTCCTTGCATCTATGTATGGAACCGTTGTCTTGTACTATTACTTTCATACGTCCAGTTTTTTGGGCTTCAAGCGCTTCTTTCTCCATCATATGGATGTAAGATTTGCGATTGACACCTCCAATTACCAGAGCGTAAAAAAACTGATTAAAGGTTGAACAAAGCCAATAATACTTAATCTGCGACCACGACGTTTTTTTGCTCTAAGCGTTTTTGCTCACCCTTAAAGTAATAGGTATAACCTGGTTCGCTCCATACACAAAACCCTGATTCATCCAAATATTTTAGGTTTATGTCTCCGGCAGCAGCAGATAATTCCAATATATCTAGGTCTGCTTGCTTGTTTGCTCGTGCTATCGGGTCTTGGTTGCCTTTGTGACTTTTCCTTGCTCGCTTCCAATTTACCACGCCAGTTGCTTCAAGTCGGCAGAGCCGCCCAAGGCACTGGCTCCCCTTTTTTTGAGTACCCGTCTTAATCTGTCGGGACTCAGTTTTATTGAGCGTTAAGCGTTTGCGTAGCGCCCCCTTAGGGGCTAGCTAGGTCTGCCCTAGGCAATCGCTTTCTAATTTTTGGGCGAGTTGGCGACTGTTGTAAGAAAGAGGAAAACATAGTACAGAACATATTAAATTTCACTTTGGCTGCCGCCTTTAACTTTTCGTTACATAGTTAGAAATTTCCAGGCCGACTTACTTAGAGTTATGTGGATGTATAACTGCGGAATATAGATCGCTTGAAAGCAAATTAGGGCTAGGAACATAACTGTATGCATAGTCAAAACCTTTTCTGCCAAGAATGAACTTGATTAGATATCTTTATGTGTTTTTTCCGTAGATATATAGAATTCATTCCGGATAACGGTTAAGACATAGTGAATAATATATCGTGTAAACTTTAGTGTAAGGTGTTGTGGTTAAGTAGGTCAGCCTAAAAAAACTTAAAATAGAAATTCTGCGATTGATTCGTTGCTAGTTAAATAATATGTATTCATTCTCTAGTGATGTTTTTTTCATTTGAATATTGAAGAAATTTAAAATCTTATTTATTATAATTAACTAAAAGAATAGAAATAAACTAGCCTATTTTTTGGTAGTTATAGAGCTTGAGTTATTGAAATCATGTTTCATTTGCCAAGCATATGAAAGGACAACTAAAATGCGACTAAAAAGATGGGAATCTCCTCGGCAAGAAGGTAGAAATGACAAGGGAAGAGGGGGCTCGGCAAGGCAGAGACAACTTCAAAAACAACATCAAATGCTCCGGAAAAGACTTAAAGAAGGTAAAAAACTCGAGAAAGACAATCAAGCAGATAGTATAAAACAAGGGAAAAAGAAAAAACAAAGACAGGGGGAAGATAAAATTCTCTTCCCCCTAAATTTTTTATTTTTTAGCAAAGACAACATAGTTTGTCATGGCACGCTACATAGGGTGTGAAAGTTGAATATAAAGAGTTATTAACTTGATAAAGCAATCATTTATGGATTTTGATCCAGCAAGTTTGTATCTTAAATAACAGTTCTTTTGTAATGATTAAGCATCAAATATTATAGGCTTGATTGTCTGTGATCTCGCTGAGCAGATTTCAATGTATTTACTCATCAAATATTTCTTTCTTTAATACAAAAAAATACAAAGTTAATGTAATTGAAATATGAAATTAATGTAATTAAAATATGAAATTAATGTAAAGGTTAATAAAATATGCTTAAAGAAGTAGAATTTTAGAGTAGAGTACTATACAGGCTAATGTAAATAAATTCTTCATACCAGGGAAGTCGGCGATTTATAGTAAAAGCTACTGCATCTCCATGTGTTAACTTTCGACCGTGTACTAAAAGTTGAAACGAGTCAGTCCAGTGAGATAGACTGACACACTTCAAAGTTTGGAAAGGTCATAAAGATGATTTGTTCTCTGTTAGACACAAGGAGTGACTTATGGTAGGAAGAGCTTTTCTACCGACTCAAAGAGTATTAGATTTTCCGATTACTGCCTTACGCTTAGATGATCAGATACGAACAATGTTGCGATGGGCGATCGCACATGAAAGTAAAACTGTATGTGTTGCAAACGTACATATGCTGATGGAGGCATATTGGAATCCAGACTTTGGAACTGTACTGAAGAATGCAGATCTTGTCACTCCTGACGGTATGCCTGTGGTGTGGATGATGAAACTTTTGGGGGTTAAATACCAAGACCGTGTAGCAGGAATTGATATTCTACAGGCATCGTGTGCGCTTGCTCAAAAACTGAATGTCAGCGTTTATTTCGTGGGCTCTCAAACAGAGATTCTTTCTCGGATGAGAGAAAGGTTAATTCAGGAATTTCCTAACCTGAAGATTGCAGCGATGGAACCTTTGCCTTTTCGTCCCCTGACATCAACTGAAGATAAAGCACTCATCGAAAGAATCAATTCCAGCGGTGCTGGTTTGGTGTTTGTCTGTTTAGGATGTCCCAAACAAGAAAATTGGATGGCTCAGCACAAGGATAGAATTCAAGCAGTCATGGTTGGGCTGGGTGGTGCTTTCCCAGTTTATGCAGGCCTCCATAAAAGAGCACCACGCATGGTGCGGGATTCTGGTTTGGAATGGCTTTATCGATGGATACAAGAACCCCGTCGCCTTTGTAAACGCTATACCAAGACTATTCCACCGTTTCTTTGGTTGGCTTTTAAGCAACTATTGACTTCAACTTCGTTAATCAGTACGCCATTCCATATTCGTGAACGGTACTTAGGATGGAGAGATTAGTAGATTGCTAACTGTGGTGATATTAAAGTGGCTAACCTTTTGCAATAACAAAGTTCATTGCCAGCAGACATTGTGACTAGCCAACAAGAACTTAGTTAGTATTTGATACCCACTCTTATCCATCGGGAACGATTGGCACACTAGCTTTGAGGACACAATTGCATTGTATTATCAGGAGACTTTCTGATGAAAATCTCCTGAGTATTAAGAAAACTCTTGAAGAGTGTCAGAAACCCTATATTTAAAAGCGGGGGTTTGGAAAGCCATATCTGACCAGACTAAGTGCCCTAAATACTACGTTCAAGGCAAGCGTTATAAAGATCGTGCCCTCCAGGCATAGGGCTGCAGGAGATACCCTGAAGGAGTGAGTGCTGACACAGCCATGATGAAGTTGGAAGCAATACCATTTTAAAAAATGTTTGCGACAGATACCCCACCCGCGCTCTTTGCGCACCCTTACGCCCCTTGTGGTGACTAATATCAGGGTTGGGGAGTGGCTTTGGCTTCATCTGTTGCATTCTTTTTTTTAACTGGTATAAGCACCCTGATCCATTGTCACAGAGACATACGAATCTAAAAAATCAAGCAATTTTTGATTGAATTTTGTAGCGATTTAAATTGCCCAAAGTTAAGCTATGTATGTAAGACAGAGTTTTCGAGCAAAATTTTAACCTGCGAAAACCTCTGTAGTTAAGAACAAACTAGGAAGATGCAAACTTTTTTGCTAACTGGTGGATTAGGTTTCATCGGTTCTAACTTCATCTTGAAAGCTAGAAAAAAACTTTGGGCTAATATTATCAATATCGACAAACTGACCTACGCAAGCAATCCTCAAAATCTAAAAGATTTACAGGATGATTCAGGATATCATTTTGTTCGTGGAGATATTGGTGATATTAAACTGATACTTCATGTTCTGGAGCAGTACCAACCAGATGCAATCATCAACTTTGCTGCTGAGAGCCATGTCGATCGCTCAATTCTCAATCCCCAAGATTTTATTCAAACAAACGTAGTTGGAACATTCCAACTTTTAGAAGCTAGCAGAGCTTACTGGGAAAAATTATCCCCGCAAAAGCGAGAGCAATTCCGTTTTTTGCACGTATCTACAGATGAAGTGTACGGCACATTAAGTCCAACTGATCCAGCCTTTCAGGAAAATACTCCATATGCTCCTAATAGTCCCTATGCTGCATCAAAAGCAAGTTCAGACCATCTCGTCAGAGCTTACTTTCACACCTATGGTCTCCCCACTTTAATAACCAACTGCTCAAACAACTATGGTCCACGCCAGTTTCCCGAAAAACTGATTCCTCTGATCATTCTCAATGCTTTAAACGAGAAACCTTTACCAATCTACGGTGATGGAAAGAATATCAGAGATTGGCTGTATGTTATGGATCATTGCGAAGCTCTTTACCTGGTTTTAAAAAATAGCTCTATTGGAGAGACCTATAATATTGGTGGTAATAATGAGCAAACAAACTTAACAGTGGTAGCGAAAATTTGTGCAATCCTCGATGAATTAGCTCCCAAACCAGGTTTGTGTCACTCGTCTTTGATGACTTTTGTGAAAGATCGCCCAGGTCACGACCGACGGTATGCAATAGATTGCAGTAAAATCGTCAAGGAACTGAGTTGGCAGCCAAAGGAGAATTTTGAGAGTGGTTTGCTCAAAACAATTCAGTGGTACTTGAGCAATTTAACGTGGGTTGAGCAAGTGCAATCTGGCGCTTACCAAAGTTGGATTCAGGAGAACTACGCAGACAGAGAAACAGTCTGATCAACAAAAGCCAAATCCTGAAATATCTGAGGAGTTAAGCATGAGGGGCATTATTTTAGCTGGCGGTTCTGGTACGCGGTTGTATCCACTGACTCAAGTGGTCAGCAAACAACTGATGCCTGTTTATGATAAGCCAATGATTTACTACCCCTTGTCTACTCTCATGTTGGCTGGGATTCGTGAAATTCTCATCATCTCTACGCCCAGCCATCTGCCACTGTTTCAACAACTTCTGCACGATGGTAGCCAGTGGGGTCTTAAGTTTAGCTATGTTGAGCAACCAAAGCCTGAAGGAATAGCACAGGCATTCATTTTAGGTAAAGATTTTATCGACAACGACTCCGTATGCCTGATTTTAGGTGATAATATCTTCTACGGACATGGTCTAATTGATGTACTCACTCGTGCAGCACAGTTGCGTGAGGGCGGACTAATTTTTGGTTATCGAGTTGCTGAACAAGAGCGATATGGAGTGGTTGAATTTGACGCAGCAGGTCAGGTCGTGAGTTTAGAAGAAAAGCCTAAGTTTCCCAAGTCTAACTATGCTGTACCAGGTATTTACTTTTATGATGCTCAGGTTTGTGAAATTGCATCTCAACTTAAACCCTCAGCCCGCAATGAGCTAGAAATCACTGAGCTAAGCCAAGTGTATCTCCGTAGAGGACAACTCAAAGTTGAAATTTTAGGTCGAGGCTATGCTTGGTTAGATACGGGTACCCATGAATCTCTTCATCAGGCTGCTAGCTTTATTCAAACTTTGGAACAACGGCAAGGCTTGAAAATAGCTTGTATTGAAGAAATTGCCTACTGCCAAGGATATATCAATGCAGACCAACTCTATCAACTTGCTAAACCATTAGCTAACAGCAGCTATGGGCGTTATATAATGGATATGATCAATGGTGATATCCGTACGACTCAAGTTCAGCAGGTCAATCCGGTGAGATCCGCCCATTACTTGAAGCAGGAATTTACAGAAACTAAGAAGGTAGGACTGTGAAGGTTATACAGACCGAAATTCCTGATGTATTGCTGATTGAACCACGAGTTTTTGAAGATGAGCGTGGCTTTTTTTACGAAAGTTATAATGAACAAGTTTGGCGAGAAAAGACAAATGTTGTAGAACACTTTGTACAAGACAATCACTCTCGTTCAGTGAAGAACGTACTACGCGGTTTGCACTATCAAATCAAGCAACCTCAAGGGAAATTGGTGAGAGTTGTGGTTGGTGAAGTGTTTGATGTCGCCGTGGACTTGAGAATGAGTTCTAAATATTTCGGTCAATGGGTTGGGGTTCATCTGAACGCTAAGGACAAGCAGCAACTATGGATACCAGCAGGTTTTGCTCACGGCTTCTTGGTGTTATCAGAATATGCTGAGACGCTTTATAAAGCGACAGACTATTACGCACCTGAATATGAACGTAGTATTTTGTGGAATGATCCTGATGTGGCGATCGCCTGGCCCCTCAAAGAAGAACCCATTCTCTCTGCCAAAGATAAAGCGGGTAAACTCCTCAAACAGGCGGAGGTCTTTGCGTGACCAGAATACTCTTAACAGGCAGCACAGGTCAAGTTGGTTGGGAACTGCAACGAACTTTGATGACTCTTGGAGAAGTCATTTCTGTGGGACATCAAATCTCCTCTTGTGGTCTACTCATGGATCTGTCTCAGCCTGACAGTATTCGTCATGTGATTCGTGAAGTTCAGCCTGACTTAATTGTAAATCCAGCGGCATACACTGCAGTGGACAACGCAGAATCAGAACCTGAATTAGCAATGGCTGTCAATGGAACTGCACCTGGTGTGATTGCAGAAGCAGCCAAGCAGTTGGGAGCAGGAGTGATTCATTACTCAACAGATTACGTGTTCAACGGTCATCAAGCGACACCATACACAGAGCAAGACGAACCTGATCCGCAAAATATCTACGGAAAAACAAAACTAGCTGGTGAAAAGGCAATTCAAGCAGTTGGTGTGCCTTATTTAATCCTGAGAACAAGTTGGGTCTATGGCTTGAGAGGTAAAAACTTTTTGTTAACAATGCTAAAATTAGCACCAGAGCGTGAAGAAATAAGAGTTGTAGATGACCAAGTGGGAGCACCAACTTGGAGCCGGATGATTGCAGAATCTACAGCACAAATTCTCTCTCAAGGAAAACAGGATTTGATTGGTTTTTTGAGCAATAAGAGTGGGATATATCATCTGACAGCTACTGGTCAGACAAGTTGGTATGGCTTTGCAAAAGCGATTTTTGAACTTGACTCCAAACGCAGTGAGCATAAGCTAAAGAACTTGGTAGCAATCCCCTCAGAGCAATATCCGACCCCAGCAACCAGACCAGCTTATTCTTCATTAGATACTCAAAAAATCTCTTGCAGATTTGGGTTAGCTTTGCCTACCTGGCAAAGAAATTTAGAATTGGTGCTTGGTTCATAACGTTTCAGGACTTACGCACGAACAACGTAGTTATAGTCATTGCGACCGTTAGCGCAGCGGGCAAGGGAGGGCATAGGGAAGCAATCGCAACCCACTCTTTTTCGTAGCGCGTGCGTAAGTTCTAGGTTTTAAAGAAATTTGATAATTAGCGCTATTGCTTGTTCTACATTGCTGTCCGAGAACTAGCAGAAATTTCATGTCAGATGCATTGTAAAGATTAGATGAAGACGTAAAAAAGATACAAATACTTCCTGATATTAAGGTCTGTGTAAAGAAGTAATAAGAGGAATGACAACGGTGTTTTCTCTGAATTTTCAAATCTTTTGGCTGCAAACAATCGCCCGTTATCTAATTGATGCAATATACAGGTAAGTAGATGAACACAAAAGAACTCACAATCGAGGCAGGTAGGGCTGAAAAGCAGTACTGGAAAGATTTGTGGACATACCGGGAACTGTTCTACTTTCTTGCATGGCGTGACATTTTAGTGCGCTACAAACAAACGGCGATCGGACTCGCTTGGGCACTGATTCGACCGTTTTTGACAATGGTTGTGTTCACAGTTGTGTTTGGCAATATAGCTAAGCTTCCATCTGAGGGTGATGCACCTTACCCAATTATGGTATTTTCAGCGCTGTTGCCTTGGCAGTTCTTTTCCGGTGCGCTAACTGAGTGTAGCAACAGCTTAATTAACAACGCCAACCTGGTTTCTAAAGTCTACTTTCCTCGGTTGATTGTGCCGACGAGTGCAGTGATTGTCAGCTTCGTAGACTTTTTGGTTTCTGGCATGATTTTACTGGCATTGATGGCATGGTATAACTTTGTGCCAGACTGGCGCATTCTAACTCTGCCAATATTTATTTTGATTGCGTTTGCAGCCTCAATTGGAGCAGGGTTGTGGTTAGCAGCATTAAACGTGAAGTATCGAGATTTTCGGTTCATTGTGCCGTTTATTGTCCAGTTTGGGCTTTATGTTTCACCTGTAGGGTTTAGCAGCAAGGTTATTGCTCAACGGTTTTCTGAACAGTTGCTGCTGCTGTATTCACTCAACCCAATGGTAGGGGTCATCGACGGTTTCCGCTGGGCAATTTTGGGCGGAGAGTCGCAGATATATTTACCAGGGTTTGCGCTGTCTGTTAGTTTTGTGGTCGTGCTGCTATGGAGCGGAATCTGGTATTTCCGCAAAACGGAACGCAAGTTTGCTGACGTAATTTAGCGAGGAGTGGATGACGTGTCTGATACAGTCATTAGAGTTGAAAATCTCAGTAAAAAGTACGTTCTGAGTCACCAGCAGACAGGGGGGAGTGCTAGCTATAATTCTTTACGTGACAAGATCACAGATGGGACAAAGTCTTTAGGTAAAAAATTACTGAAACCTTCTGCTCAGAAGACATCTAAGCCTACCCGTGAAGAATTTTGGGCGTTGAAGGATGTTTCGTTTGAAATCAAGCAGGGCGACAGGGTTGGCTTTCTTGGTCGTAACGGTGCAGGAAAATCGACATTATTAAAAGTTTTAAGCCGGATTATAGAGCCGACTAAGGGTAGAATTTCTATTAAAGGACGTGTCGCAAGTTTATTAGAAGTTGGTACAGGTTTTCACCCAGAGTTAACAGGTCGAGAGAATATCTTTCTCAATGGTGCGATTCTGGGTATGAGCAAAGTGGAGATTAAACGCAAATTTGATGAAATTGTGGCGTTTGCAGAAATTGAAAAGTTTTTAGACACGCCAGTAAAGCGATATTCATCAGGTATGTATGTGCGATTAGCTTTTGCAGTTGCTGCTCACTTGGAACCAGAGATTTTGATTGTAGATGAAGTACTGGCAGTGGGAGATGCACAATTTCAGAAAAAATGCCTTGGCAAAATGGAAGATGTAGCAGCTCAAGGAGGGAGAACAGTTCTATTCGTCAGCCACAGTATGTCCGCTATTTCTCAACTATGCAGTAGAGTTGTCTTCCTTGAATCAGGAAAAGTCAATTACGTTGGAGATATACAACAAGGAATTGATTACTATCTTGCCAGTAATTCCTTACAACTATCTAACTCATGGACTGGTATTGAAGGTGACGAACATCTGAAACTATTCAAAGTTTGTGTGTACCAAGATGAAAATGGTAACTCGGAACTGCAAAATCACAAGGAAATAAGAGTTAGATTAGAATACGAGCTTGCTAAAGATATACCTGACCTAATCATCGGAGTCAGTATCCATACAATCCGGAGTGAATTGTTAGCTCATAGTAGAATAGACGACTGCATTGCGTTTGATTCTAAGTACACTTCTGTAGGGTATCATGTGTCAGAATTAGTGATACCTGGTAACACACTTGCTAATGGCGATTTTCTTGTAAAACTTGATATAGGAATTCATAATGTGAAACAGATTATAAATAAGGAGCTAAGCTTTTCTGTTGTCAACGTAGAAGGTATTGGTAGGAAGTTCATAACATCAAAATGGGATGGCATATTTAGACCTAACTGGAAGTGGATAATTCAGAACCCATAAAGAATTAATGCGCGTCTTTGTTCTCAACTTCATTAAGTTTATCTACACCTAATTCTTGCCAATAAAAAAAGTAGGTACTGTCATTCACTATTAATTTAGAAGTAGCTCAACAACATCCATGACTCTGACAACCTTAACTCTTACAACCTTTGAAAAAGCTAAAAGAAAAATTGGTTCACTAAAGAGAAATTTAATCTCGGTCAATCGCTCATTAACAATTCCCTATGAAAAGGCTCTCTTTCTCATGTTTGAGCAGCCTAAAGTGTATAAGAAAGAGGCGTTGTACTTCCATACGGAGTATCTTCCTTTTAAACAGATTGCGTGTAGAAGTTGGGATCCTTGGATTCTCAAAGATAAGAATGTCTACAGAATGTTTTTTTTACTAGGCAATAAGTTTGCAGAGCCTTTTTGGGTAGCAGGAAGTATTGGATACTCTATCTCGTATGACTTAAAGAACTGGATTTATCAAGGAGTTGCTCTCAATATAGATGATAGGTATGAATGGCAAAATGGAAGACTCCTTGCAGGTTCTTGCTACGTAGAAGATGGTTTATATTACCTATTCTATTCTGCGTCCCCTAAATCTCCAAGGCTTTTTGAAGAGAAAATAGGCTTGGCTATTTCAGAAGATAGTAAAAACTGGTTTAAATTGCCTGAGCCTTTAATTGTTGCGGACAATATAAATTATAGTTCTGCAAAAGAACTAAATCCTTTCCTTATGCCAAAGCCAGAGTTTGAACACTGGCACTTTCGAGATCCCTATCTGTACAAATGTCCTTCTAGCGAGCTTTATTATATAATTTTCTCTGCTTCAGCGGCTTATGGTCATGAAAGTTACAGGGGTTGTGTCGGAATAGCTGTTTCAGAGCATATTCAAGGACCTTATACTCTTATGGAACCTATTCTCTATCCAAAAGTTGAAGGGACAGATGAAGGTATTTTCTTTGAGATAGAAAGACCTCAAATCATCTTTAAAAACAATCAATATTATTTATTTGGATCAGCTTGGTTAGGAACATTAAATCCTAAAGTTATTGACATATATTCAAAGGCTGGAGCAAACGATTTCTCTTTGTACTGTTATGTTGCAGATAAGTTGACTGGTCCCTATTTGCCTATTTCATCTGTTCCTGTAGTTCCAGGAAGTAATAGAACAAAGCTTTATGGTACTAATCTTATGCAAGATGACTCCGAAAATTGGTTTGCCTACGGTTGGTATCCTAATTCTTTTGCTTGTGAAGTAACACCGAAATACCAAGTGCAATGGGATGAAACGGCTCCAGCAATCAAGTGATTATCACGGAAAATTATGTAAGAAAAACTTAGGTTTATATTGGCGATGCTATGAAGTTAAAACTTTCACAAGTTCCCATGAAGTCGAAACTACCTCAAAAGATTGAATACCCTCAGATTGAACCTATACCTGAAGGTACACACCGTCCTTTGTGGTCAGTGATGATTCCAACTTACAACTGTGCTAACTATCTCGCTCAGACTCTTGAGAGTGTTCTGTCCCAAGATCCCGGACTAAAACACATGCAAATAGAGGTTGTCGATGATTGCTCAACTAAAGATGACCCAGAAGCAGTAGTAAGAGAAATTGGTAAAGGGCGTGTATCTTTCTATCGTCAACCTCAAAATGTAGGTGCAATTCGTAACTTCAATACCTGTATTCAGCGTAGTGTAGGACAGTTTGTTCACATTCTTCATGGTGATGATTTTATTGCACCAGACTTTTATTCATCCTATGCAGAACTTTTGCAATCACATCCAGACGCTACCTTAATAATTAGCCCTTCAATTTCTGTTGATGAAAAGAATCAGCATATCCACACTGAGTCACCACTTCCAAACATAGATGGAAGAATAACAGACTTTCCAACAATTCAGGCTGTGAGAAATGCGATTCATACGCCTACTGTGATTGTACCTCGCAAAGTTTATGAGCAGATTGGCGGTTTCTATCTGCCACTGAGCCATACTGCTGATTGGGAAATGTGGTTCAGAGCAGGTCTGTATGGCAAGGCGGTTACCCTAGATAGGCAAGTTGCTTATTATCGTGTTCATTCAGGAAGTGATACAAGCCGACTGGCGCTTACAGGTAAAAATATTTGGGAGGGCAAATACACAGTTGATATGTGTATGCATCAATTACCTGAAAAAAATCGTACAGAGATTGAAAAAAATAAATATTCTCACATAGCAGAGCTAGCTCGTTACTTCTATGAAGAGTTAGCAAAGAGAAAAATATGGAAAGGTAGCTTAATTCATGCAGGTTGGAATTTAAAACTATCTCCTCGTAAATCTGCTATGAAAGTCTATTTCAAGGCTTTGGCTCGGTATGTGTTGTACGGAATTTTTAAATTTGAAGTGCCATTAATTAAACTTAAAAAAGATATCTCTAGTCCTACTTAGATGAATTGAAATATACTAACTATCCCTAACCTATGAAAATAGCTATTGTTAGCAAGTCAGATAGAAATGGAGGTGGAGCAAGTAGAGTTGCTGAAGATCTTGCAACCTGGTTAAATGATGCAGGTCACCCAACTGACCATTTGATTGCCTTTAACTTCAAAGAACCTCTTTCATTCCAGCGCAGTCTCTACGCACAACGTATTAGATTCAAGGTTTGTAAAAAAATTCATGAAAAGACGAAGGAATACGGTTTCCCTGAGTTGTTTCCTGTTGAATACTGGTTTAACTTAAGCAGAATTCTCGATAATTACGATGTTGTCCATTTTCATGATTTATATACTGCCATATCTCCGCTCACTCTCGCTCTAACTTCTCGACGCAAACCCACTTTTTTCACGGTACATGACTGTTCTCCATTTACTGGTGGCTGTGTGTACCCAATGGGGTGTGATAAATTTACTAGCGATTGTCATAAGTGTCCTCAATTACCTGAGGGGAAAAATAAAGAGAAAATACCTGATCATACAAGAGAAATTCAGACAATTAAACGATGGATTGCGAGTAAATTCAATATTCGCTACATATTTCCAAGTCATTGGATGCTTCAAGAGGCTCAACAGGCTCTTAAATTTAAAATTTCACCTGTTGTTATTCCAAATGGTCTTAATTTGCAATGTTTTCCTTCTGTGAAAAAGGTTGATGCAAAAAATAGTTTAGGTATTCCAGAACACCGCAAAGTAGTTGTTATTTCAGCACACGGTCTGTTTGATCCCCGTAAGGGCGTAAAGTATGCAATTACAGCCCTTCAAAGTGTGCGCGATTTGTCTCCAATAGTTCTAGCTGTAGGACATTGTAACGATGAGTTGAGGCAGGCATTGGAGGGAGTTGAGGTCAGAGAAATGGGTTTTATTTCAGACCCTAACTTTTTGGCTCAAGTTTACTCTGCAACAGACGTTATGCTTTTCTGTACCCTTGCTGATAACCTGCCACTTACTGTTCTTGAAGCAATGGCCGCATCTACTCCAGTCATTGGTTTTTCCACAGGGGGTGTTCCAGAGATGATCCAGACTGGACGCAACGGTATCCTAGTTGAACCTACTAACCAACAGGCACTAAACCAAGCTCTGCGCCAAGCATTGCTGTCCAGTGATTTAGAAGCAATGGGTCAGCAGGCAAGAAGAGATGTTGAAAATTACTTTTCAAGGGCTGTATGTGTTGAGAAGCATCTGCAACTCTATCAGAATTTTGAGCATTCATTGTCGAAAATTGACCTACAGTCTGTTGTACCGACTGAACCTGCAATAAACAGATAAGTCAAGTCTTGGGCTTTTTGTTGAATCCCCTAACAACATTGGTGGAATCTTAATGAAAGACATAGTTTATTCTTTTGACGTATTTGACACATCCCTGGTTCGGATTTGGGCTAGACCAACCCACCTCTTCTTGGAAGTAGGCAATCAACTACAAAAAGACAATTTGATTCAGGTTTCGCCAGAATCTTGGTGTCACCTAAGAATAGAGGCTGAAATAACTGCAAGAAAGACTGCATTAACTGATGAAGTAACACTAAAAGAAATATATACACATCTTGCTCCTTCCTTAAACTGGTCAACCGATGAAGTGGAAAAGGCAAAACAGAAGGAGATAGAAATTGAGCTATTGAGTTTACGTCCAGTACCAGCAACTCAAAAGAAAATTCAATCGCTCCAGCAAGCAAACCAACAAGTAATCTTTATTTCAGATAACTATCTTTCTGAAGAAGTTATTCGGACTTTCTTGAAAGAAAACAATGTCTGGACACCGGGCAGTACTTTGTATGTTTCATCAGAGGTAGGGGTTCAGAAAGAATCTGGCAAGTTATTTCAACACTGTTTGGTAGAAGAATCGCTCAAACCATCTCAGTTGTCTCATGTTGGAGATAACCAACACGCAGATGTCAAAGTTCCTAGAAAACTTGGTATTCCATTTGAATTTTTTACTCAAACCCACCTCAATCGATACGAGGAACGAATAGCGGACAGCACTGGGCTGCCGTTAAAATTTAGATCTCTCCTAGCTGGGGCTACCAGACTTACCCGTTTGCAGTCTCAAGAAACGAGTCTTGATAAACAAGTTATTTGGGACACGACAGCGAGTGCGATCGCTCCGATCTTATTCGGTTTCGTTCACTGGTGCTTAGTAGAAGCGCAAAAAAAAGGAATTCAAAGACTATACTTTGTCGCCAGAGATGGGCAAATATTGCAAAAAATTGCTCAAGTTATCTGCCGGAATTGGGGATTTAAAATCGACTGCCGCTACTTATACGGTTCTCGTCAAGCATGGCATTTGCCTGCTATCCAAGAGATTGGCGAAGCCGAGCTTGACTGGATTTTGTTTGGCACTGAGGCTGGCAGTCAGTTTTATTCAATTCGTTCTATTTGTGACCGGGTTAACATATCACCGGATCAAATTAAAGATATCTTGAGTCTCTATGATTTTCCAGCAACAAAATGGGATCTGAATCTTCAGCAACACGAACGTGAATTACTAAAGCAGATTTTCACTCACAAGGAGGTTACTGAAGTTATCATCTCAACTGTAGCGACCTATCGTAAGAAGGCGATTGGCTACTTCCGTCAGGAAGGAATAGGCGATGAAGTTCCCTTTGGTTTGGTGGATGTTGGCTGGACTGGACGCATACAACGCTCTTTTAGTAGATTACTTGACATTGGTGGTCTGTATCCAGAATCAGGCGTTTTTGGTTTTTACTTTGCCTTTCAACATCGGGTTAAGCCATTTCAAAATGATCGTTTACAGGCTTATTTCTATGATGTATGTGCACCGCGTGCTCGCGATTTTATCTCCAAGTACACTTGCTTGTTTGAGCTTTTCCTTACGGCGGATCATGGTAGCACAATGAGCTACGAGCGATGTGGTGAGCAGTATATTCCCGTACTTCGTTCCCCAAAAAATGAACAAGCGATTAATTGGGGATTATATGTCATGCAAGACGCTGCTGTTGAATTTGCAGAGCAAATTACAACACACCTGAGTGAGCAAGAATGTACAACTGATCTTTTACTGCAGGGAACTGAAATTTTAGCAAAAGAAATTGTCCTCAATCCTTCCCCTCACGAAGCCCAAGTGTTTGGCTCCTTCGCAATCTCTTCAGATCAAACTGAAAATGCCTTCTATGAAATAGCACCCATTTACAGCTTAGCCGACTGGTGGAGACTACTGCTTTATGATAGGCAACCACATCATGTAGATGTATGGTTTCCTGCGTCAGTTGCCAGAAGTAACGCCATTGTAAGAAAAATCTACAAATTGAGTAACAATAGCAACAACAGAATAATCCTTACAATTCGGAAAATTTTGGGCAAATTTAAACGTTTTTTCCTAAAAAAAATAAAACTACTTAATATTAGCTTTCAATAAAGCTAAAGCAGTAATGAAGTTTCAAACCCCAAATTACATCAAGCAAGGATAGATAAATCACATGAAATTTGACTGGCTAATCATAGGCGCTGGATATTCAGCCTGCGTAATAGCTGAGCGAGTTGCTAATGAACTAGGACAAAGAGTACTAATTGTAGAAAAACGGGATCACATTGGCGGTAATGCCTACGATTACTACAACGAGCATGGCATCCTAGTTCACAAATACGGGCCCCATATCTTTCACACAAAATCTAAAAAAGTTTGGGATTATTTGTCTCAATTTACTGAGTGGAGACATTACTATCACCATGTGCTGGGAGTTGTGGAAGGGAAGAAAGTTCCCATCCCTTTTAATCTCAATTCCCTTTACGCTCTTTTTCCGCCAAAATATGCAGAAAAGCTGGAGAATTTGCTTTTAGAAAACTTCGGTTTTGGGGTTAAAGTACCCATTTTAAAACTGCGTGAAAGTGCTAGTGGTGATCTCACCTTCCTAGCTGAATACATCTATGAAAATGTTTTCCTCCGCTACACGATGAAGCAGTGGGGTGTGAAACCAGAGGAACTAGATCGGGGAGTCACAGGACGTGTTCCAGTTTATATCAGCCGAGATAACCGTTATTTTCAAGACCCCTACCAAGCAATGCCCAAGCTTGGCTACACCGAAATGTTCCGCAAAATGCTGGCTAACCCCAACATTAAGGTAATGCTGAACACAGATTACCGCGAGATTATTAACGACGTTAAGTTTGATCGGATACTTTGCACCGGACCAATTGATACCTTCTTCGATTATATGTATGGCGAATTGCCTTATCGCAGCCTACGCTTTCACTTCGAGACTTTGGATCAAGAGCAGTATCAAGAGGTTGGTACAGTCAACTACCCCAACGACTACGATATTACCCGCATTACAGAGCAGAAGTATTTGTCAGGACAAACCTCACCCAAAACCACCTTGGTGATGGAATATCCCCAAGCTTATGTACCAGGGAAAAACGACCCTTATTACCCTATCCTCAATGAGGAGAACCGTGAGCGTCTTGAGCTTTATCTCAAGGAAGTAGAGAAACTCAGCGGTTCAGTACTTTTTGCCGGACGACTTGCAGATTACAAGTATTACGATATGGATCACGCAGTCCTGCGAGCACTTGGTGTATTTGAGAAAGAGATAGCAACCTCCGCGTAGAAATGAAAAGTCACATCTGAAGAAACAAGGTCATAAGCTTCTATGATTTTTGGAAAGCCAAGATTTGTAAGTTAAAAATAGCGACAAATGGCTGAGCCAGAACTTTATTTAATCTGGGTACAGCATCTACCAAAAAAGATGAGATATGTATAAACTCGGCAGGAATTCAATGAATATAATCAGCAGAATTCAATTTACCAATACACCTGATGCCTCTGACTTGTATATGAAATATAGTGAGGGTGCATCTCTAAAATTCTGTGAAGAATATGCAGAGATTACCCTTACTAAAAATGGTGTTTTGTCTTTCAACACCTACTTCAATTCATTTTATGAGACATTTTATGCCAAATATACGGAGCTTGAGTCTCTGTATTACCTATTAAAGCTTGAGGGTGATTTTCAAGTCTCGCTCTACAGAGAGCATTATGAACAAGAGAATAGAGAGCTTATTCATAAGGAGAATTTCGAGAACTGCCAACTACAAGAGCAAATTAAAATCTTGCTCCCTGATTCCTGGCGGAGTGAGGATGCTGGCAGAGTTTACCTGGAAATCATGTGCTTGAGTGAGCGGGGTTCTTTTGCGGAGGGATGTATAGCAACTGCTCAAAATCCGGTTAGGGAAGTATCTTTGGGTATCATCAGCTGCACATTTAAGAAAGAAGCGTACATTAAAAAGACAGTAGACGCTATTTTGAAAGATGATTTTTTACAAGACAAAAAGCTTAAAATATTTGTTGTTGACAATGGAAAAACCTTAAATAAAGATGAGTTTCCAGAGCAACAGGTTGAACTAATTCTTAATAGAAATGTAGGTGGAAGTGGTGGCTTCACTCGTGGACTCATTCAGGCTTTGCAGGAAGATGTTTTTACCCACTTCCTATTTATGGATGATGACATTCTGCTAGAGACTGAATCTATTTACAGGCTCTTCCCCTTGTACGAATATGCGAAGCAAGACTTCGCCGTAGCTGGTAGTATGTTCGATTTGTATAAAAAGCATATTTTGTATGAAGCAGGGGCATTGTACGCTAAATGCTTCGACGGTGATGGAGATTATATGTATAATCCGTTCACAATTGCTCCTTTGAAGAACAATCTTAATCTCGAAAATACTGCTAATACCAATCTTTTACTATCAGAGGAGAACCCAGACTACGGAGCATTCTGGTTTTTCGCATTTTCCAGAAAAGCTGTTGACGAAATAGGGCTGCCAATGCCATTCTTTATCAAACTAGACGATATAGACTTTAGCTTAAGGATTAAAGAACACTTTGGTAGTCCAATAGTACCTTTTCCAGGAATAGCTGTTTGGCATGAACCTTTCTATGGAAAGAACCCCGTTTGGGATAATTACTACATTATTCGCAACCACCTGATAACGCATTCCATGCGTAATTCATTGAATTATATGGATGCAGTCAAGTTTTTGACAAAAAGCCTGCTGCATAAGTTGTTTATATTTGACTATAATTCTGCAGAAATGTTGCTCAAGGGTTTTGAGGATTATATGAAAGGACCATTGCTGATGGAAAGCAGCGATCCAGAAATGCTACACGCCAGTATCGTAGGACTAAGCAAAAGCCACAAGAGTCAGAGTATACAGTCTAATTCCTTACTAAAGAGCGAACCTCCCAACAACTCAGGTGCTAAAAAGACCAAAGACCCTGCTTTCAAGAAACTGCTTGGTCTACTGACTCTCAATGGTCATTTGCTCCCAAGCTTTTTGTTGAGTAAGGATGATGCAATTTTGTGGATTACTTCTGACAATATGGAGTGGTGGCCCAAAGTATTTACGAAAAAACGAGTTTTGATTTTCAGGGAAGGCAACAACTCTATTTCCCAGAATGAAATGAGTAGACCAGTGGGTATTGGAATTTTCATCAAATGGCTTCAAATCATTCTTAAAGGTGGTATTAGGTGGTCATCTGTCAGTTCAGAATGGAGAAATGCTGTCAAGCTTTTGACCTCTACTGAGTTTTGGACAAAGTATCTCAAGCTAAATGAGCAAAGTTCATAGTCTGAGGAGCAGTATATGCAAAATTTACAAACTAACACACTTCAGGCGATCGCACTCCCCCCACTTCCCGACAACCCATTAGTCTCAGTCATAGTTCCAAACTACAACTACGCCAAATACATTGGCGAAACTCTAGAAAGTGCGCTTCGCCAAACCTACCCTCATTTTGAAGTCATAGTCTGTGATGATGGCTCCACCGACAATTCCTGTGATATCATCGCCAACTTTGTTCGCAAAGATTCCAGAATTAAGCTGGTTTGCAAGCAAAATGGGGGTGTTGCTACAGCATTAAATGCTGCATATCAAGAAAGCAAAGGTGAAATCATTTGCGTATTAGATGCAGATGATATTTGGCTGGATAACAAGTTGCAAAGGGTTGTGGAGGCATTTAAGTCTCAGCCTAAGTTTGGCTTCGTGATTCACAATGTAATTCAAATTGATGGTCAGGGGAACTTGATAAATTCAACCCCTATGTTAAAGCAATTAGCTTCAGGTTGGATGGCATCTTACGCTCTGGAAAATGGTGGATGGGTTGACAACATTCCTCCAGCCTCCGCGCTCAGTGTCCGACGGGAAGTTGGTGAGTTGATATTTCCACTCAACGAAGAATTCAAACGTAACGCAGATAGTATTATCTTCCGTCTAGCTCCATGCATAACAGAGATTGGATCTGTACCAGAGGTGCTGAGTCAGTTTCGCTTGCATGGAGCAAACATTACCAGTCTATTAACTTTGACTGTAGATTCTCTTGAGCGTGAGCACCTAATTATCGCACGTTTACACCAAGAGCAAAAACAGTTTCTTAAGAAATTCTACGGAACAGAAATCGCACAGAAGCTGACAGATTGGCAGTCCAGCCTCCTAGTACGCCACAATCTTTATTTAATTGCTCGTCTCAAAGGTGCATCTAAGGCAGAAAGCACAAAGGCACATCAGCAGCTTGTGACTCACCCCAAATTTAATGCTCAGTTTGGTAGTTCCATACCTCAAAAGTTACTACTACAATGGGGTGAGTATCTACCTAAGCCAGTTTTTTCCGCGTTGTTCGATCTGGTTTACGGATCGAGTCGGCTTAAGCGTTTCGTGAAATTGCTATTGAGGGGAAAGCTGATTGCCAGTCGGACACAGGGGTAATCCAAATTCATCTAGATTTGCACTAGGGGCGCTCTAGCTGAGTTAAGAATTTCAATTTGTATAACAAGTCATTTTGTATTCCAAGCAACTGAAGCCATACCTGACCACAGATTGACTTATAGCGTCAAGTACTTCAACAAAACACAGGTGAGCATACCATGAGCTACAAAAGCACGACCGACAGACTGTTTGAACAATACAACACTTATATTCAAAGGCCTACGATTGAGAACAGCCGTTCCAAAAAATTGATTTATCAATATTTTCAGCGTATTCTCAATCCGTGGCTACCAGTGGATCGTTCAGCCAGGATTCTAGATGTAGGCTGTGGCGAGGGAGCTTTAATAGCATTCTTGAAGGAGAAGGGATATACAAACTTGTCAGGATTCGATATTTCGCCGCAAAATGTAGCCATTTGCCATCGATTGGGGTTCAAGTTTGTGCAACAGTTGGATGTACTGCAACTGAAACAAGACCCTCGTGCAGAGCGATATGATGTCATATTTGCAATCGATATTTTGGAGCATTTACCAAAACAAGCAGCAGCCCAATTTCTGGAGCAGATCCGAAAGCAACTCAAACCAGGTGGCTATGTCGTCGTTCAAACCCCCAACATGGGCAGCGTATTTGGCTGTCTCTATCGCTACGCTGACCTTTCGCACGAGTTCGGTTTAACAGAACATTCTGCTGTGAGTCTTTTGACGATTGCTGGATTTGCTGCTGAAAAGGTAGAGATCAAACCATCTTGGAATGCATCAACATTTCTCGGGTATCTGCGGGAAGCTTACTTGCGTGTTCTACATCAGGTGATCTTCTTGGCTGAAGGAGCTGGTTGCCCTAAGATCCCAACAAAAAATCTCTTGATGCGGGCATTTAATTCATAAAAAGCAGACGGAACAAAGCATCCGTGTAAATCCTCATTATGCTCAAGCCTAATTCTCCCATAAAGACAGCTTCACCCCTACGCGTACTTTTTGTCAGTCATGCCTACGTGGTTGGTGTGAATCAGGGAAAGCTGAATGCGATCGCCCAAAGGGCGGCTCCCTCTGGGAGCATCGCCTCCTCCGGGGCAAAGCCCATCGCCCAAACTAACAAAGCTGAAGTTGGTTTGCTAGCTCCTAGCAACTGGAAAGCATTAGAGTGGAATCGGCTACTTCCACTAGAAACACCCTACCCTAATATCAAAACTTATTCAGCGCCTGTTTTATTTACAGGTCGAAGCGGCGCGCACCTATATGCGCCTTGGAAACTTGCTCAGGTACTCAATGAGTTTCGACCAGACGTGGTGCAGGTTGAAGAAGAAGTTTTTTCCCTTTGTGCGTTTGAGCTAGCAATTTGGAGCAGACTCACCAGCAAACCCCTAGTCGTCTTCGGTTGGGAGAATATGGAGCGCCGCCTACCACTTCCACGCCACTGGGTTCGCCAATTCGTCTTAAGTACGGCAAAGTTAATTATTGCTGGTAATCGTGATGGTGCAGAATTATTGCGTCAATGGGGCTACACCGGGTTAGTGGAAGTTATGCCCCAGATGGGAGTAGATACTCAGTTATTTGCTCCTAATTTTCATGGCGGCGCTAGGCGATCGCCTGAACAAAAAAACGAAGAATTTCACATTGGTTTCCTCGGGCGGTTGGTACCTGAAAAAGGTATTGACATCATATTTGCCGCAGTCCGCCAACTCCAACAGCAAGGACTCAACTGCCGAATTATCCTCTGTGGCTCTGGTTCAGGTGAAGAAGTTTTGAGACAAGAGGCACAAAAGCAACAAATTGCCGATCTAGTCACTTGGCAAGGAGCAGTACCTCACCATAAAGCCCCAGAACAAATCAGCAAGTTTGATGTCCTCGTTTTACCATCACGCACAGCCGCAACCTGGAAAGAACAGTTTGGTCATGTGCTGATTGAAGCAATGGCAATGGGTGTACCAGTGATTGGTTCTAGTTCTGGCGAAATTCCCAACGTCATTGGGCGACCCGATTTAGTGTTTCCAGAAGGAGATGCTCAGGGACTAGCGGCAATATTGGAGCGCATGATCCGCGATCGACAGTGGTGCGAAGAAACTGGACGCTATGGCATGACCAGAGTGTATCAGCATTACACGCACGAACGGATTGCAGAGCGGTTGCTTAACTTATGGCAAAAGTTACTGGAGCCAAACAATGCGGCATATGCGATGAGACACGAAAAGCTCATATAGCAGTGCCTTAAATCTAGCTTTGATGATGTTTTGAGGGTAAAAGATTACCAATGCGTGTAGTGATTGCGCGGATGATGCCTGAACCTAGCATGGATGTCTATGCTGATGGCATAATTTCAGGACTGCGATCTGTCCGACCAAACTGGGAGATTGTTGATCTCAAACCGCAACCTGTTGACAGAAAAAGTCGTTCTCTGTTACTCAGAGTTTGGAAATACTACGAACGTTTCTGGCGCTTTCCTCAACAAGTGCAGCAGCAAGTCGCCGATATATTTCATATCATCGACCCTAGCGAGGCGCACATCACTTATTGGTTAAAAAAGAAAAATAAAGCTGTTGTCGTCACCTGTCACGATCTCGTCAACTTTTACTGTCACAATAATCTTCAAGGCTCAGTGGAACTGCCCTTCCTCAGTCGTGGTATGTGGATACACGCTGTCAAAGGTATGAAGTACGCCGATCATGTCGTCGCTGTTTCTTCTGCAACAGCCAAAGATACGACTCAAATAATGGATATTGAACCTGCACGTATTTCTGTAATACCCAATGCAGTTGAAGCAGCATTTCAACCATTACCCAAAGAACAAGTTAAGTCTTTACGGCAAAAATATAGAATTTCACCAGAAACAGTTTGTTTACTGAATGTAGGCTCCAATCATCCGCGTAAGAATCTTTCTACCATTCTCAAAGTCATAGAAACTTTGCAGCAGCGAGGCTTGTCTATCCACTTGTGGAAAGTGGGTGCAGACTTTACAGATGAACAAAAAACCTTCATCCAAACCCAAGGGCTAGAAAATCATATCAGCTACTTAGGCAAGCCAGATAAATCTACCCTAATTCAAATTTATAACGCCGCTGATATGTTAATAGCGCCTTCACTCCATGAGGGATTTGGCATAACCCTTCTAGAGGCAATGGGTTGCGGAATTCCAGTTATTACCTCAAAGGTTTCAGCCATGCCTGAAGTAGTAGGAGAAGCGGGATTATTAGTTGATCCAAACGACTATCAAGCAATTGCAGATGCAGTGTGTCATCTTCACAATCATCCTGATTCTTATCAGGAATTAGTAAGCAAGGGAATTGCAAGAGCTAAACTGTTTACCTGGGAAAAAGCAGGTAAACAAATTGCTGAAATTTATGAGAAAGTTCAGGCTTGTAAAGAACTTAAAGGAGTTGCGAAAACTTAAGGAAATAGAGAACAGGAAACAGAACTTTTTTAGTCTAAAAAACTACTTTGATATGCTCCATAATTCAGAAAAAATCGCTTGTGACAGTGCTGGACGCGGAATGTAGGTAGTAAAACTTAATTTTTTCGTTGTTCAATCTATTCTAAAGAGGCGCTCTAGATGTCACTAACCCAGGGCTAAAAGCTACTGGGCTTGCAAGAGGGGAAATAACCACTTCCTGAATCAAGTTAAAAAAGTGTCTAGCTATTTCAACTGAATTGCCTGGGTGTGGTAGCCCAAAACACGTTAAAAATGCCTCCCTAGTTTTTAATCTCTGTGGCAGTCAGTAGCGAAGGGATATATAAACCTAGCAATAGGACTTATTGTAAATGTTTGTTCCAGTAGTTGACCAAAACAACCGTCCCTTGATGCCAACTACCCCTAGCAGGGCAAAGCGTTGGATTAAGTCAGGTAAAGCTACACCATTTTTTAAAAAAGGAGTATTTTGTGTTCGGTTGAATCAAGAGCCATCTAATAGAAACACGCAACCAGTAGCGGTTGGAATCGATCCAGGGAGTAAGCGTGAAGGCTACACAGTAAAGTCACAGGCACACACTTACTTAAACATTCAAACTCATGCTGTTGATTGGGTGAAAGACCATGTAGAAGTTAGGCGTAACATGCGACGCGCTAGACGGTTTCGCAACACTCCATGCCGACACAACCGTAAAAATAGACTTGTAAACAAGCAAAAATTACCGCCATCCACTAAAGCCAGATGGCAATGGAAATTACGAGTTTGCAAGTGGTTGACGCTGATATTCCCTGTCTCTACTTTCGTAGTTGAAGATATTAAAGCAAAAACTTGGAAGGGTGCAAAGAGGTGGAACGTTATGTTTAGTCCACTCGAAGTTGGTAAAAGATGGTTTTATTTAGAGCTAGAAAGGATTGCTAATCTAGAAACCCGAACTGGCAACGATACTTACGAAATGCGTTTAAGCTTAGGTTTGAAAAAATCTAAAAACAAGCTATCTAACAAGTTTGATGCTCACTGCGTTGATTCTTGGGTGCTGGCTAATTGGTTTGTAGGTGGACATGCTAAGCCGGAAAACACTCAACTACTTGAGATTGTCCCATTAGAATTTCATCGTCGTCAACTTCATCGACTGCAACATGCTGCTGGTCATATTAGGTCTCGATATGGCGGGACAATCAGCGCAGGTTTTAAGCGCGGTTCAGTCGTGAAACATCCTAAATTTGGGTTCTGTTACGTGGGTGGTTGGCAAGAATCACCGACTAAAAAAGACCCAGACAGAAAAACAATTAGCTTGCACAGTCTTAAAACTGGTAAGCGATTAACACAAAATGCAACTACCAAGGAATGTATTTTCAAATCTTACGGCTCATGGAGAATATCTACGGCAGTTAAAACTGCCTGAGTCGTGTTTCCTCTCAGCGCTAAAGCGACTGAGTTTCCACACTTTCCACGAGGTTTTATGAAAATTCTGATGTCCGCCTACTCGTGTGAACCAGGTAAGGGATCTGAACGCGGCGTGGGCTGGAATGTTGTTCGGGAAGTCGCTAAATATCACGAAGTTTGGGTTTTAACTCGATTTGACGAAAGTGGGGAAGCAATTGAAGCCGAGCTAGCTCGTAACCCAGTGCCTAACTTACACTTCGTATATTTCAATCTTCCCATATTCGGTAGTCTCTGGCGCTGGGGGTCAAGCGGTGCGATGCAAATCCACTACTATCTTTGGCAGATCCAAGCATACTTTGTAGCCCGCCGTCTACATCGTGAAATCGGCTTTGACATCATACAGCACGTAACTTTTGTCAAGTATTCAAATCCTAGCTTTCTTTCACTGCTGCCAGTTCCTTTTGTATGGGGACCTGTTGGTGGCGGCGAATCAGCGCCAAAAGAGTTTTGGCGAGATTTTAGCTGGCGTGCAAAAACTTACGAAATTATCAGGGACTTTGTTCGCTTTTTAGGGGAACTCGATCCGTTTGTGCATCTGACTGCTAAAAAAAGTGCTGTCGTTAGCGCTACAACTGAGGATACGGCTAAGCGACTGTATAGAATGGGTGTAAGTAATGTGCAGGTTTTATCTGCAATAGGGCTGACGAAGGAAGAAATAGCCCATCTTGCTGAGTACGCGATGCCAGACGCTTTGCCAGTAAGGTTTATTAGCATTGGTAGACTGTTGCATTGGAAAGGGTTTCATCTAGGACTACGTGCTTTCGCCCAGGCAAACCTGCCTGATGCCGAGTACTGGATTTTGGGAGACGGTTCGGAACGCGATCGCCTTCACACCCTTGCTCAAGATTTAGGAATTGCTCAACAGGTAAAGTTCTGGGGCGAGCTACCCCGTGAAGAGACTTTGGCAAAACTAGGCGAGTGCCATGTGTTAGTTCATCCCAGCTTACACGATTCTGGGGGGTTGGTGTGTATGGAGGCAATGGCAACAGGGCGTCCGGTCATTTGTCTGGACTTGGGAGGACCTGCTTTGCAAGTTACTGAGGAAACTGGCTTCAAAATTTCTGCAAATCATCCGGATCAGGCAGTCGATGACTTGTCTAAAGCAATGATTAGTTTCGCTAAAGATCCAGAACTACGCCTACGTATGGGTCAAGCCGGACAGAAGTTAACCACAGAGGCTTTTAGTTGGCAAGTTAAGGGAGAACGTTTGGCTGAGGTTTATGAAGAAATTGTAGCTCGGAAAGAAAAAATAACGAAGCAGCCTGAATTGCGATTGCGCGGAACGCACACGCCAAAGGCGTATCGCTAAGTACATTCAAAGAAAGAAAAATAACGCCCTAATATGCATATCCTAATTGCTGCTTTACACAGACCTACAAAACCAACTGGTGTTTGTAGACACGCTGCAAATCTTGCTAAATGTCTTGCAGATAATGACAAAATTAGCAAAATTACTTTGGTGCTAGGAGTATGGCAAAAAGATTACTTTGAAACAGCTTTTTCTCTATCTTCCGAAAAAATTAAATTAGTGCTCGTCGATATTAAAAATAGCTCAGTTTATAGAAATATGTGGTTTTTATTTGGTCTCCCAAAAATCGCCAAACAACTCAATTCTGATATCGTGCATCTTTCATTTCCACTTCCCTTCATTCGCTCACTTTTTTCCTGTCCTGTCGTAGCCACTATTCATGACTTGTATCCTTATGAATACCCAGAGAATTTTGGCTATCCTAATGTTATCTTTAATAAGTTATTCTTGCAAGTATGTATAAATAATAGTGATGGGCTTTCTTGCGTTTCTAAAATCACTTTAAAATGCCTAAAAAAATATTTTTATTATATTGAAAATAGCAAACAAAAAACGACTGTAGTTTATAACTACGTAGATTTTGGTAATGTAATTTCAAGAGTTTCAAATAGTATCAAGAATAGTATTGAAGCTCCGTTCTTGCTCTCTGTTGCTCAACATCGGAAGAATAAAAACCTAGATATATTAATACAAGCATATTCTCTCCTGCTCAAGCAGCATCAACTAAAAGATTCAACTCAACTAATTATTGTTGGCAGTTATGGTCCAGAAACAGAGAATATTCAATCTTTAATTCAAGCGCTTGACCTCCAAAAACAGGTCATTTTGCTTTCCTCTATTGAAGATGAAGAACTATGCTGGCTATACAAAAACTGCGAGCTTTTCGTTATTCCATCATCTACCGAAGGGTTCTGTTTTCCCTTGGTGGAAGCATTATCCTTTTCATGTAAGGTAGTTTGTTCAGATATTCCCATCCTTCGAGAAGTTGGCTCCTCAACCTGTCACTACTTTGATTTAAAGCATGATCCTGTCAAAAATCTTTCAGAAGGCATGGTTTCTACTCTCTCTCAACCTTCTACCGACACTTCATTCATGGATTCACGCTTTTTGAAACCAAATATAGCCCAGCAGTATTTAGACTTATACAATTCAATAAGATGATTGAACTCTTGCACTTGACTTGTTATTGGTGTTTTTGGAGCGTTCCGTACCCCAAAAAAGACTAGAGGTAATATCCAAAATGGCTTAGATTTATTTCCTCAATATATTTGAGTATGTAAACAGATAGATACTTCCAAAAAATTAGCTTATTAAATATCTACAGTTAATAGCAAGAGTTTCGGGTAAAGTATAATTAATTTCCACTCCTATGTCTATTAATAATAGGGAACACAATTTCAAGATTTTTAGTCTGGTTATATTTGTAACAAGGTCATTATTTTAAGTTTAAAATATGTCCGTGAACCGTGATCCATCAATTCGACCAAAGCAGGGAATAATTAGAAATTCAACATTGTTCCTTCTAGGGTTTGCTACTGCTTTTTTTCCTCGCTTACTGTCAAGCTATGGTGCTCCCTCAGCAATCAATTTTGTTCATTTTCTAGTGATACCAACGGTTGTTGGAATAGCGATATTTACAACTGAGCTTAAAGATCGTAAGCAGATTGCAATGATTGGAGAACTGGTTTTCGGAATAGGGATACTGCTTGCATGCATGACTGCCAGTGCTCTGCTCAATCAGGCAGGTATTATAAATGTTTTTGTAGACCTGATATTGCTAGCGGAACCCTTCATATTTTTACTAGCTATAATGGCTGTTCCTGTAGGCAGTAAAAATATAACAAAAATTAAACATTGGTTATTCGGATTCGCCCTATTTAATTTGCTATTAGCCCTTGCTCAGTCGATTCTCCTCCCTCTTGGAATTTACCCGAAACCACAAGGAGGAACCATACAAGACAACATTGTAGGTGTGTTTGGGGGAGGAGGAGGAAATGCAGGCAATTATGTGTCTTGCACGATTTCGCTATATTTCGCCTTATATTCTTTTAACATTTTCAAGACGGTTCCTCTCTGGGTTAAAATCGCTGGATTATTAGCTACCGTGTATCAAATACAGGTTTCCGATTCCAAACAAGTGTTTCTCGCCATTATGGGAGGGTGGCTCATTTTAGTTATCGTCAAATCGAAAGATCTGAGAAAATTATTATTGTATCTGATCCCTTTTATTTTGATAGTTGCCCTATTTTTCTGGGCTATAAAAAATCTAGATCTTGAATTTTTGGCAGCCTATAAAAACTGGCTTGATCGAGATATCTGGGGACTAGACGGGGAAGCTGCTCGAATCAAGCTGACAGCATTTCGACTCATTCCCTCTTATTATAAAACGCCATTGAACTGGTTGTTGGGTCTGGGTCCAGGTCACACAGCCGGTCGTTTAGGAGGATGGGTACTGCGAGATTACGCGAAGATGCTAATGCCTCTAGGTGCTACTGTTCATCCTGTAAGTGCTGATATTTGGCAGGCCATCAACGCTAGCTACCTTCCGCAAGAGTCTACTGTATACTTCCCACTATTTACATGGGCAGGGATCTGGGGAGATTTAGGATTCGCCGGCTTGGGAGCCTACTTATACCTTTGCTCTATTGTGTGGCGCAGGATTTGTGCGGATGACTTTAGCAAGTTTTTGCTACTTTCCACTGCCGTTTTTGGGTTGATCCTGACTCAGATGGAGGAACCGGGACACATGCTTACGGTAGCGTGTTTGCTCGGTTTACAATGGCATGAAAGGCAGTTGAGAGTGCGATCGCGTTATCATCCCGCACACCCAACCGATGCAGACACTCGGGTACAAATAAGCTAAAGCTAGCAACTTGGGTTAGTAGTTAGTAGAAACACTGCCTTGTTTCAGGTTCTTCACTTGCGCTAGATGTTTTTCCGTGTAAATCCTCTGATTCCCTAAGGTTCTTTCTGGTATCACTCGATTCTCACTTTCCCATCTACGCAAAGTAGATGTAGAAACACCTATTAGTTTTGCAAATTCTCCTACCTTCCACATCCAAAAACTTACTCATACTAAAGAAGTACAAGTAAGTTTAACAAACTTTTTTGCTATTTAATTTAGCTCTGTTTTATTTTTCGCCACTCTTCAACCAGTGGAAAAAAGATTGGATGTAAAGAACTTTATCTTGCAAGCGTTCCCTCACCTGAATATGGTAGAGAGTTCTGCCCATAAATCTATCTGAAGTCCTGACTGGATCAAAAAGTTGATTGTAAACCTGGGGGACGATCGCACTTACCATCGGTTCAGCTTTCACCTGCTGCCAAATTTCTGTTGGTAAGACAACTCCTAAAAGATCATGTGCCAAGAAAAGCCCCAAAAACAGCATCCGTCTACAGCCAAATGCGCTAGCTTGTTTGAGGACTTTTTCCCAATTTAGATCCGGGTGTTTGTGAACGAGTGTAGCAATATCGCACAGCCATGATAGCCTTTCCCACATATGTCTAGACCCATGTACGCATAAAATTGGTAGCCAATCTTCTAGAGGCAGGTAGGATAGAGTTGTGCCAGCCAATGAGAATGGTTCCAAGTCTTGCCACAAGTGTTTAGGTTCAATGGGAGTGATGTACTTTGGTGCAATTCGCCAATGAATTTCTAGAAAAATTTCCTTTTCATCATGAATAAAGTCATAGGTATGCTCAGTTTTTGCTTGCAGATAGGCAATTTCTTCTGCATAAGTCATTTCAATATTGGGTCGATATCCTTGATCAAGCAGTAGTTTCTTAACTGCAAAAATATCTTGCACTTCGACAATAATATCTAAATCACCAAATTGCCGCAAAGCTACATCACCGTATATTAAGGTAGCCAAAACTGGCCCTTTGTAAGGTACTGCTACAATCCCTTGGTCCTTCAAAAGATCCAAGAGTTTGACGAGTTCTCCAGTCAAAAACAAGTTACGCCCAGCGAGCGTGTGGAAAAGGGTGCGGAGTTGATTTAGAGCAAACTCTGGTACGATCTTAGGACACATGGTGTTGAGGCGAGTGTACAGCAGAGATATTACACCGTGTCCATATGCTGTTTGAATTAGGTATTCCCAGTCAATGTTTTCTTTAACCAAAGCTTTGATGCGTTCGCCCCCTTGGAGCAGCTCCTCCGGAGCATCGCTAATAGCATCATCAACCTGTGGGCGCACGCAACAAAGAAGTAGCTCTATCTCCAAACAGATTTTTTTTTCTGAAATCCAGGTATTTTGTTTAGATATAGTTTGCATTTTTGTTAATTAATGTAATTAATGTTCATTTTTTATATTCAGCCTGCTATCGATGACCTTTCTGGTACTTCCGCAGGCTATGACTTCAGTAATTATTTTTTGTCTCCCATTATTAGGTAACTGCCATAAATATGCAGATAAGGAAAATGATTGCCAAGATACCGTGTCACCTTACCACTGCCACACACTCTAATGTGGCAATACCCCATCATCTTCAGCTTCAACTTCAAGGCATCATGAAAATGCTGGGAAACATGGCTAGTGTCATCTAAAACGCTTTCTCCACGAATTTTCTTCTTTATGTCTAAAGGATTAGGGGTTGTAAGCATAAATCTGCCGCCAACTTTCAAAACCCGAAAGATTTCCGCAAGCGTCTTGTCAACGTCCATTGGGTATATGTGTTCAATAAATTCTCCAGCAACAACGACATCGAACGTACGGTCATCACAAGGAATTTCTGTTGATAATCCGTAAATGCCTCGTTCATATGCTTGAGGTAGCCTATCCAACCTATCCTTGACGCAATCTAGCCCAAAAATTTGCAGACTTTTATTGAGACTTTTTAATACTTGACCACCTCTTCCAGTATTGCATCCTATATCAAGTACAGTAAGGATATTCATAGGAAAAAAGCGATAAAACTGGCGGTAGCGTTTCTCTGTGAAAGGGTCGGTCTCGCTAACGATTTGTTGTGCATTTAATTCTTCATATGTAACCATCTTTACATCCTCCAATTAGTAATTGACAGCAAACCAGGGGTTTATTTGATTACTTTTAATTTGTCAATCAGTGACATCAGAAAGTAAAGCAATGTCTGATGACAAGCCGCGTCGCGTTTACACATTTGTAAATTGCGACACACTTTTTCAGAGCTAGCGATCGCATTTAACCAGCAAACCCTGAGCGTACAACTCATCTATAAATGTCTCCACATCACACCGGAGTGTGGTTTCCTCAACGTCGTAGCTGCTTAATACTGACATGACAACTTCTTCTATATCGCCATGCTCAACAACCGCTTGCCAAATATCAGCAGCTACACCAGTCAAGCAAAAGCTTTCTTGAGTTGCCAAATTACCAATTACAATCTGTCCCTCATACTCTCCAAAGATGACTTGTGATTCTGGTTGAATGAGTCCTTTACTCTCCGGCTGAATCTGGATAATTGGAGGTTCAGTAGCAGCTTTGAGTCGATTTTTTAAGCAGATTTCTGGAGGAATCAAAAGCCAGCAACCCTCTATCCTTTCAGTCACAGGGTTCCAAAAAAAGCGATCTGGCTCATTCCAACTGAAACAGACATGGTCAGTTTTTCCAACCCAATAGCGGAAACCGCTGAGGTTGAAGAGCGAGTGTTTCTGCCAAGCTTGGTAATCATCGCCCAACTCTTCAGGTGCGTAGTCATAAACATCCTGTGCACTCACACAAGCGAGGACGCGAGGTTCACTAGTTGCGATGCACGAACGTAGCTCCGGATGAGAGTACAGATGGGCAAAAATGACCTTCTGCGGGGAGTGGGATTGCAAAAATCCGTATAACCGCGAACCAGTATACACGCAGTCATCCACAACTACCCAAGGTACATCCGGCGATTGAGGTGGCTGCAATTGCTCGCTCGTTAGTCCTAAACAATAAGCCAGCATTCCCAGTACAATCTGTCCCCCGCGAGGAATGGCAGTGAAGTGAAAGCGTTTCAGTTCCTGATGACCAAAGCGATCAATTAACTGACAAGCCAAGCGCTGACAATCCAGTTCAGCTTGACGATAGCTGACATAGCGCATCTGAGCTAGATCCCGATTTAAGTTTTGCAACTGTGTCCCAATTCGGAATTTAGCAACTTCATCAAAGCAGCCCAACACCGCTAGTACAGGTTGGGGAGTCGGTCGAGCAATCAATACACTTGGAGGCATTTCTGCCCAACTAGGACTGCTGGTAATGGCTTGACTTAACCTACACAATGCCTCAGCAGGTTCAGCTATTTGGAGTTCACGACTATAGTGAGCTAAAGATTCGGCAGCAATTGGAATGCTATAGATTTTCGGCAACTGAGCCGCCGGGGAAAGTGATTGTGTTTTACTAGCTTGAGAGAGGGTTTCTTGCCACATAGAGTCTTCATCGATACTGCTGGGCTTGGGTTTCAAACAAGTGGGCATAAGTAGCGCTCAACTGTATCAGTTCGTCATGAGTGCCACTTTCAACAATTGAACCATTTGCCATCACATAAATGCGATCCGCCATTTTGACGGTTGATAAGCGATGGCTAATCAGAATGGCAGCTTGATTTTTGATCAGTTGGCGGAACTTTTCAAATACCTCGTATTCAGCCTTAGGGTCCATCGCACTGGTGGGTTCGTCCAAGACAATCACCTGGGAGTCCCGGAGAAATGCCCGTGCCAATGCGACTTTCTGCCACTGACCAATGCTCAGTTCTTCTCCTAGCTCAAACAATTTGCCCAGGATGGTGTCATAACCTTGGGGTAAATGAGTAATAACATCATCAGCACCAGAACGACGGGCAGCGGCAATTATGCTTTCCCGGTGCGGTGGTAAGTCGATGTTGCCTAACCAAATGTTCTCTTGCGCTGTGAAGTGGTACTTGGCATAATCTTGGAAAATTACGCTAATTTCCCGACGTAATTCGGCAATTTTAAATTGGCTGAGGTCAATGCCATCAATAGTGATACTTCCAGAGGTTGGAGCGTATAATCTGCATAAGAGTTTAATGAGGCTAGTTTTACCAGAACCGTTTTCTCCCACCAACGCTACGACTTCCCCAGGTCGAATAATCAAGTTAATATCCTTAAGTGCCTGACGGGTAGTAGTAGAGTATTGGAAACTGACATGATTAAAGACGATGCCAGTTTGCATCGGTCGGGGGATAGGCACAGGATGTAAAGGCTCAACCAATTTGGGTTTCAGGTCAAGGAATTCATAAAGGTTAGCGAGAAATAGGTTGTCTTCATACAAACCAGACACACTACTCAATAGACCTTTAATATCGTTCTGTCCACGTTGCAATGCTTGGTAATACAAGACAAGATCCCCTAGTTTGAGCACACCTTGGATAGCTTGATTGACGATGAAGGCAAGGACAGCAAACATTAAAATTGCTGCTACAGCTTGAGCAGCAAAGTTAGCCAGAGAACGTGCGGTGAAAATGGCTAGACTTTCTTTATATATTTGTCGTCGGATACGGAGATACCATTGACTGAAGTAGGAGCCTAAATTAAACAAGCGAATCTCTTTAGCGAATTGGTCTGATGTCAGCATCCAAGCTAAGTACATCGACTGCCGTTCTTGAGGTGTGACTTTACGCTGCCAACGGTACAAAACACGAGTGTATTTTACTCTTACCAGCATAGAGGGGAGACCAGCAACAAATAACATTAAGGCAATTCCCCAATGAAGTGACAGCAGTAAGCCAACCATCGCCAGCAAAGAAATACTATTTTGTCCCACCTGTGCCAAACGATTCAAGATTTGGGGAGGGCGGTAAGGAGCTTCTTGTTGAGCGCGTTGCAGGGTATCGTAGTATTGGGGATTTTCGTAGTATTCTAGATCAGCTTCTATTGATTTAGCCTGGAGAATACCCTGCATATAGTCACTCACCCGCTGCGAGTGGGCGGTATTGACCAGTTCTGTTAAGGAGTTGCAAAGCGTAGTGACCAGGGTGACTACACCTGCTAGGACAATTAAGAATAATACCTGACCAAAGGCTGCTGCTTTGTCAGCTGTGTTGAGGCTGGCAGCGACTGTATCGACGATGAGTTTAGCAAGATAGATTGTTAGTAAAGGTAATATACCTTGGATGACCAAGAGGACGACGCGAGCGATCGTCCAACCTTGACTGCTTTGCCAAACTAGGCGCAATGCAGGCAAAAAGCGTAATGTGTTCTGGAGTTTTTGTTTTAATATTTTGCCTGCTTGCATACTTTAAATTTATACCAAAACAAAATATTAAGAGGTTAAATGGCTGCTGCGAGTGTTGAATCTAAAGTTAGATTATAGAAAAAAGTTATTTTTGACAATTCAGCGAGTATAAACACCCTGTTTAATATCTTCCTCGATCAACTTCACTAGATCTGGAAGAGCGTCCAAAGAAAATTGCCGTCGCAGTCGGCACACAGATATTTGCTTAACTAGTTTCTGGCACTGGTCAAAATGTGTCTTGGTAAAGTCTGGAGTTTGTAATAAATTGACAGCGCGGGAATAGCGCACCAACTCCATGAAGGCATTTGCAGGATGCAACGGTTCTTCAATGCTATGTTGAGTTCCTTTGTCCAGCACGTAAAGACGCTTTAATGGCAGGGGTTTTTCGCAAAAACCTTCGGAAAAGCGGTAAACCAGCTTTTCCGTCATTGAGTGTAACAACGGCAAATTTTCCGGAGTATGCCCTAAAGAAGTGGCGGCATCAGACCATAATTTAACCTGGGGAAATCCAGGAAAGACGATGGGTTCGTCAGTATCCATCTTGACAGCCATCACATCATCCGTAAAAATACTGTATCCTTTAGTATGGAATGCCTCGGCTAGCGTTGACTTACCCCATCCAGAATGACCTAAAAATGCTATTGCTCCACCTTTAACAGCAATGCTACTGGCATGAAGAACAAGCAGTCCTCGTTGCCTGAGCAGTACTGCAAGAGCCGGTCCGAGAATAAAAGGACGCAGCAAATCCTCATCAATTCCTGGGTCTGGTTCGACAACAATCTTGTGTCCAAACTCTACCAAAAACCTTCCCACTGTTGAGTTTTCTAACTTTAAAAATCCTACTAGCCTTAAGCCACCATCAGCAGCTTCACTTTCAAAGTCGCCAATCTGCCCCTTGGAAATGACTACATCTGGCTGTTGCCTAGTAATTTCTGGCATTGTTTCACCAGGCATCAATTCAGGAAAAGCCAGTTCTGAGTGAATATAGAGATTATAGGCAGAGTAAGCAAACACCTTTTAGTCACCTTTTTGCTTGTTCGGGAAGAATTGAAGAGAATAGCTATGAAGATTCATAGCTATTCTCTTAGGAGAAATTAGCTCCTACAAAGAAGACTTATACCAATCCGCTTTCTAAAACGTAATTTAGATTTTGGCAGTATCCTTAAAACTGAGGTACTTAAGGCATTTCAGTTTTACGGTTTAGATTACAGTTTGGTATTAGAGTTGCAAGGGCGTTAATTGCTGTTTGCTCATACCTTATAAAGGAGGCTACAGCATACCTTGAACTCTTAGGCTGCTTCTTAGATACATTGCCCGTTCTTTTTGACACAACCATCAAGTGAACCAGTACCACTTTGAAGAGGAACACTAGCCATTGGCGGTCCAAAATAGGTATCTTTTGCACTAGAGTCAAAGCTAAAAGCTGTGATCTTGCTCACGTTACCGTGGTTGGTAAGTCTAGGCGCTGCGTAAGTTTTTTTCATTGTTTTCAATCCTGTTGTGAAGTATTGTGTATTTGCGTAGATGCACCCAATTTTAATATGAGTACGTATAAAGATTGAGCGTAATTTATACTTCTAACTAATTCTATTGTTTGAGTTGGGTGTGATCTAGCCAAAAAGCCAACATGGCTACTTGCCAGAACACTAAGTCTGTTACGCTTTCAGAGGACTGAATGTCCTTTATAGATATTAATTCTTCATAGATTTTACGTAGGGCTTTGACATCCACATAATCAGTGATCGAATGTAAATGATTTTGCATCACTCGATCCAAATGCTCCCGATTATGTTCCAATAGTCCATACAAAAAGCTGGAACTCATATCGCCTTTGCTGCGACGCCACTGCACTTGTTCCGGTAGAACATTTGACATGGCACGACGCATAATAAAGCGAGACCAACTTTGGCGAAACTTTTGTTCAGGTGGTAGAGACAAACAGAATTCAATCAACCGCTTATCCATAAAAGGGTGGCGCGTCTCAATGGAAAATGCTGCGGAATACTGGTCTGAGACTTCTAGAGCTTGTGTCAATACGCCCGAAGTTAGACCCCGCCAGTGCTGTTCTCTTTCGGTAAGGGGTTGATTAGACTGTGAATTCTTGAGAACTTGAATACGCTTTTTTAGATTGATATGCTTGGCAAATTTACGCTTGACGATTTGGTTGCGGTCATTATTTGCCGGTTGATTGTGTCCGCGCAGCAATTGCCAAGCCTGTCGTATTGGTTGAGGAAGCAAAGGCTTAAAGCCGTGGTGCACGAAAAGCGATCGCCGTGAGACGTTAAAGTATTGCAGGATCTGATTGATTTGTCTGGCAAAAGTAACCCATCTCCCAGAGCGTGCTAGTTCTTCGAGATACGTAAAAGCATAGTATTGAAGAATTTTACGTGGTGAAACACTAGCAAGCTTGTGTAAATCATCGACTTCCTTTGCGAAAGTTGACCATTGTCCTTTTCTGACCAATTCAGTAAGATAAGCCTCGCCATGAGACAAGGTATTATCACCGTCAAAGCCGTCTAAGACAACGCGAACCCCCTCTTTGTGAGTTGCTTCATTCAATCCCCAAACCAAAAAATGTGTAGGTGCAGGAATCGCTCCATCGTGATATTGGAAAATTTTATCTAAGTTTGATAAGGGACCTTGTTGGTCGGCATGAACATAATGGGGAATCATGCCACCCTGGGCAAGAACAGCTTCAATAAACGGGCGCTCATCGCATTCGGTAACTGCATCAAAGATATTTGAGAAGGTGTGCAATGAGCGATTATTGCCTTCTTGCATCAGTAGTTGCTGTGCCGTACAGGTGACAGAGGACGAGTCTAGCCCACCACTAAGATGCGAACCGACTGGAAAGGCACTACGTAGACGACACCGGACTGCCTCGGTAAATATTTCCCGTAATGCTGAAGCATATTCCTCATCAGAACCCAACCGCAACTCACGGCAAGGATCTAGTGACCAATAGGAACCAATTTGGATTCCTTTGGCACTCAACGTCATGTAACTGGCAGGAGGAAGTCGGTATATGTGCTGATAAAATGTAATAGACTTATCGTTGAAGATTGCTGCTAAATAATCAGCGACTTTCACTTCATTAAGTTGGTGTGGTATCTCCTGCAAACACAATAAAGCTTTAATCTCAGAGCCAAAAGCAAAAATTCGACCTGTTTGATAGTAATAGTATAAAGGTTTGACGCCCATATGGTCGCGAGCGCAAAAAAGCATTTGATTTCGCTTATCCCAAATGGCAAACGCAAAGTCTCCTAAGAGGTGTTCTGGGCAGGACTCACCCCATTTTTCGTAAGCCGCCAATATTAACTGGCTATCCGTGATTTTTTCGGATGGGCACTTATCAAATTGTAACACATGGATAAGTTCATCCCGGTTATCTATTCGACAATCTGCTGTAATGGCTAAATCACCTGTCTGGTTAATCAATGGCAGTTTTTCTAGCAGAGATTCCGGTGTTGTCCACAGCATCCGATGCCCTAAACCGACAGATCCGTCAACCCAGATGTCTGCACCATCATGTCCCCGGTGAGCAAGAATATCGACCATCCGTCCCAAATCTTCTCGATCTACAGGGCGATTATCAAGGTAGTAAATTCCCATAATGCCGCTCATAGCTTGACTCCTTCGAGAGATGGTAGTGGGATAAAGCGTGAGAGATCCGGAAGATTGCCGATCGCAACCCGTCCCTGATACTCAATCCAAGCATGAGCCTCTAATTGTCCTCCCTGTTCTTTAGCAACACCTATACGTAGTTCAGAGGAGTAATGATAGCGGTTCATGAGAAATTGAGTCGTCAAGGCGCGAGCCAGACACTTAACACCACCAGGCATATAGCGTGTTGCTACGTTAACAGCCCAAACTATCTTGCCTACAGAAATTTGACTTTTATGAGTCTCAAATGGAAAACGAATATTTTGCTTATTTATCTTTTGCAAGAGATTTAGTAAATTCCCAAAGGCGAGGAAAAACAGCCCTAACCTAATTGCTCCCAGCAGGATAAAAGTGATTGCTAAAAAATAGCGATCGCTCCCAGAAAGTTTCAGAAAGTTACGCAACCGTTTCATTGTTAACTTTAACCAGATCTACAGCTTTCAGTTCTTCCAGCAGTGCCAAAATATCTCTCATGCAAACTTTTGGTTCTACTTCATATTCTTCCAAAAGCGTCTGTTTAATATCATTCACCACCTTGGGTTGTTGAATGATATTCCAAATTCTTGCTCCTATTTCATTTAGTCCGTGGTAAACTCCCGATTTGAGATTCAGAATGACTGCTTCGCCACCAAGATCAGAAGATATCTGCTCTACAGCAGCTACTACTATCGACGACTCTGAGATCTTATAGTTCAATGATTTTGAGGTCATGATTACAGGGATTTCCTTTTGATGCTTGATTTTTTAAAAAATTTATTTTTGTAATTGATTTTCAAATCAGTCAATGCACTGGAAATCTCTCAAAAGGTACATTAATTCTAAAGACTTTGTGTAACTTGAAATCATTAAGATGAGTGATTGACACACAGCAACTAACTCTACCCTATTTTATAGGGTTTTACTTGTCTAGTACACTACCCAAACTATACCAATTTCTTGAGTTTCCTAAGCTTTACTCTGATAAGAAAAACTATCACAGTCTTAACTGTTAAGTAGGTGAACGGAAAAATTTTTCAGTATATTATTGCGAGTAGAACGTAGACCCGGGAGGGGGCTTCCCGCTTTCTTAGCAATCGCAATAGTTTTGACCACTTTATATTTTGTTACGTAGTTAGGTTTACTTGTGCCTACCTACTTATAAATTGTCCCTGGTCTCAAAACATGCAATAATCTAGATCACAAACTGGATTTTTTATCTGCAGTGGTAGATGGCTTTTCCAACAAACTTAATTGTACTCAAGTTTGTATATGCTTATTTCAACGAATGCTTACCTGACATTATATGATAATTAATGCCAAAAAATACTAGTTTTTTTCATAAAATTCATAAAAAAAACACAATACTGTTAAGTATGTGTTAATTGAGATATCTAATCTTTGCAATGACTCAAAAGAGCCTCTCCATTTCAAAAAAACTGTATGTTTACCGACATAATTATCGCCTTTTTATTTTCTATGACAACAAATAAACTCTCACCTTTGCCTTGGAATTTTGGAAAGAATTTTAAAGTTCAATGAAAGGAGTCAACATTCAGAATTGGTAGAGTTAGGAGAACTCTACTCATAAAGCGATAGAGTTTCAATCTATTGACAGTTCCACAGACATGATATATCGGTGCGCACATGGAAAGACGCGCCGTGGGCTTTCGGTTTTAAATCCTGGAAAAATGAAAATCTCTACTATTCAAAATCAACTTCTTGAAGTAAGGCTATCCACATATCGGGTGGCTCAGAATAGTAATCAATGTCCTCAACCTGATATCGACAAGTATTAGATTTGTTACATAAAATGATATAATCCCCGCGTTGGATACCTGTACCAAGTCCAGTCATATAACCTTTTGGCTGATTATCAATCGATTCAAATATATAGTCACGTCCACTAACATATTGTGTATAGTCATAAGTTTTACTATGCTTGTTTTCTGTCTTCCTTAACAGAAAATTATAGAATGACAAGAAAATAATATTAAGGTTGATGGCTGACCTGATACGAGACATAAGCTATTGGCAAACAAATAAAGGCGATCGGATTTTTAGGGGCGGCACGTTTGCGGGGGAAGTACCCTGTGCAAAGCTGCCTTGACAATGCTTCACCTCTATTATTAGGGCGATTGCGCAAAGCAACAGACGCATAAAGGCGTATCGCCAAGCGATCAGTTGGCATAAGTTGCTGGATTTTTACACGTTTAGACCCAAGCCTCTGGGCGAAGAAGGGCGATGCGGAAGCTGCCGCCGCCAAGAGCGTTAAGCGTAGCTCTGCCGTAGGCGATCGCCCTATCTTAATCATTGTGGATACCCACATTGCCTAGGGTGCGTCTGACAAGCAAGATACCATAAGCTAATGGTTCGCTACAATAGTGCAGGTGTCCACCAAGCGGTGTTTTATCTACCCACGTACATCCATAAGAGAATCAATGAGCCATCAACTCCAAGAGTACAATCCCAGTGGCATAGGTCAAATTAATGGCAACCTTTTTGCTTTACCATTTGATTACGAGTCTGCAAACCTGATTATCTTTGGTATACCCTGGGAAGTGACCGTTTCCTATGGCGCAGGCACTGCCCAAGGACCACAACGGGTTCTGGATGCTTCGCCGCAACTAGATTTGTTCGATTTCGATAATCCTGATGGATGGAAACAGGGAATTTTCATGGTAGAAATTCCCCAGGATATTTTAGAGAAGAACGAATACTATCGCATTTTAGCGGCAAAAATTATCGAGCGACTCCAACAAGGTAAATCCCTGACAGATACACCAGATTTAACACCTGTGTTAGCAGAAATTAATCAAGCTTGTCAACAGGTAAATCAACGGTTGTTTGAACAGTCTAAGCAAGCAATTGAAAATGGTAAACGAGTTGCTGTGATTGGTGGGGATCACAGTTCACCGTTAGGTTACTTCCAAGCATTAGCAGCCAGCTACGCAAACTATGGCATTTTGCACATAGACGCACACGCAGATTTACGCGATGCCTATGAGGGATTTGAGTTTTCCCATGCGTCCATCATGTTCAATGCGATGAAGCTACCACAAATTTCCAAGTTAGTGCAGGTAGGCTTGCGTGATATTTGTCATGATGAAGTGCAAATGATTAACCAATCTCATGGTCGAATTGTCGCTTATTATGACCCAGCCATGAAACAAAAGCTATATTCGGGAACGACTTGGATGGAGTTGTGTCGAGAAATTATCAGTCATTTGCCTGAATATGTTTACATTAGCTTTGATGTAGATGGTCTAGATCCAAAATACTGTTCAAGTACAGGAACTCCTGTTCCGGGTGGACTGGAATTAGAGCAAGCTTTTTGTTTGTTTCGTGAATTGGTAAATAGTGGTAGAAAAATTATTGGTTTTGATCTGTGCGAAGTTGGTGATGCTGAGTGGGATGGTAATGTTGGTGCGCGGATTGTTTTCAAGCTGGCGAATTTGATGGATTTATCTGTGCGACGATCATAATTTGCAGTGTATGAGTCTGCTTTCTTTAAGTAATTAGGCAAGGCTCAGTCCCCAAGGGGTATCGCCACATCATCTGATATGATAGGCTCTGTTGACTATTCAATAACGTTAAGCTATCCGAAGTTCCGTTAATTTTTAGTCATGCCTGATCAAAAAGAACACATAGCCACTCTCACAAAACAATTTGTTCCATCATATCGATTCATTCGCACAGATAAATCCACAATTAGTAGAAGCCATGTCCTCCAAACAGAACTAAATAGTAGCTCAATTAAAGTGCTGAGTTGGAACATTGCTAAGAGAAATTATGACAAAATTTGGATGAAAGATTTTTTAGCAATTCTTGAGCAGTACAAACCAGATCTTGTGTTTATGCAAGAATTTAGCTTGAAAATAAATGCCGAACATGCTGCTCAATTGAAAGAAATGAGTTGGGATTTTGCCCCTAATTTTATCGATGCTCATCATCAGACTTATTCTGGAATTTTAACAGCAGCGAAAATCAGTCCAGTTAGCTGTAGATCGATTTTGACAAAACATCATGAACCTATTGTTAAAACTCCTAAAGTTTCCCTAATTACTGAGTATCCGCTCTCTGATAAACAAGAGACTCTCCTCGCTATTAATAGTCATCTGATCAATTTTGTGGATTTAAATAAATTCAAAACACAACTGCATGAGTTAGAGTTTGCCCTATCTACACATCATGGTTGTGTGATATTTTCAGGAGACTTCAATACCTGGAGTCGAAAAAGAGCAGTTCTCCTTGAAGAAGCGGTTACTCGGCTGGGGTTAGCACCAGTTGTTTTTGCACCGCATGAAAGCAAGAAAATTAAACGATTCCTGTTGTCACCTCCTTTAGACTATATCTTTTACCGAGGATTCAGCGAAAAGAAAGCTAGTGCTAAGGTGCTAGATCAGATTTGTTCATCTGATCACAAGCCATTGCTGGCAGAATTTTCTTATACAGATATAGATACCCAATAAAATCGAGATGCTTGTTGATAGTGGTGTTTTAGCCCTTGTCAGTGGAATTATAGTAGTTGTTGTTCATGCTTTGGGGATTTTGCATGCTGCTCATGCGGTGATGACTGTGCGTTCTTCTAGTGGGGCGATCGCCTGGGGGATTTCTCTGATCACCTTTCCCTGGCTAGCCATTCCATTGTATTGGATTTTAGGCAGGACTAAATTTCATGGATATACCGAAGCCCTACGCTCAGTTTACGCACAACACTATAGGCTGGTTCAAGAAGCTTACGGTGAAATTGCTAAATTTAAAATTGCACCACCCCAAAAGTTAGCGCAGCTGCAACCAATAGCTGAAGCGTTGACAGCAATTCCCTTCACATCAGGTAATGCAGCTCAATTGCTGATTGATGCCCAGCAAACTTATGAAGCGATGTTGAGTGCGATCGCACAAGCAACCGATTATATCTTGCTAGAATCCTACACCGTCAGTGATGACCAGGCAGGTAACGAGTTTAAGCAAGCGTTGATTACCAAGGCAAAGCAAGGAGTACGCATCTACTTTCTCTACGATGAAATTGGTTCAAAAAACTTATCTCGCTCTTATATTAAGTCTCTACGCAACAATAACATTCAAGTAAGTGCATTCCACACCACTAGAGGCAAAGGCAATCGTTTTCAGCTCAATTTCCGAAACCATCGTAAAATTCTGGTGGTGGATGGTGAAACAGCATTTGTCGGTGGTTTGAATATAGCTGACGAATATTTGGGAAAAAATCCCCGCCTAAGTCCTTGGCGTGACACTCACATGATGTTGCAAGGTCCGAGTGTACACAGTCTGCAAAGTGTTTTTATACAAGATTGGTACTGGGCGACTCGAAAAATTCTGGAAGTTAACTGGCAGATTAAAGCTAATCGGGAAGCTAACCAAACCGCGTTAGTGCTTTCCACTGGACCTGCGGATCAATTACCAGTTTGTAACCTTTTCTTTATCAATGTAATCAATCAAGCTCAGACTCGCTTGTGGATTGCTACTCCTTATTTGGTACCAGATGAATCAACTCTTCAAGCTTTGAAACTGGCAGCAATGCGCGGTGTAGATGTACGTATTATCTTACCAAATCGACCCGATCACTTATTCGTTTATCTGTGTTCTTTCTCGTACTATGCTGAGATACAGGCAATAGGTGGTATTAAGCTGTACCGCTACAAAAATGGGTTCATGCACCAGAAAATCATACTTATTGATGACGACATGGCAGGGGTAGGAAGTATCAACTTGGATTATCGTTCTTTCTTCCTTAACTTTGAAGTGATGGGCTTTGTTGCTGATTCTCACTTTGTTGAAAGTGTGGAGAAAATGTTACAAGATGATTTGGCTGCTTCTGTTTCTGTTGATTTATCTGAATACCATAAAAAACCTTTCTGGTTCAAGTTAGCCGTGAGAGTATCTCGGTTGCTAACGCCATTGCTTTAAGTCGATTTGGGAGTACAGTAGTGAAAGCAAATCCCATTGGAGGAGTCATGAAAGCTATTGAAATCATGGGAACTGTGGATGAGCAAGGTCAACTTTCCCTAGATATACCCTTGAGTGTGGACAAGCATACCCGTGTCAGAGTCATTGTACTGCTTGCTGAAGAAGCTGATAAAGAAAACAACCACGAAGAAGATGAGGAAATATCTGAATCTGCCGCAGAAAGTTTTCGTCAGGGTTGGTATGATGCAATGACGGGAAATACTTTACCCGTGTCTCAACTGTGGGAAGGAATTGATGCAGAATGATTCACCTTTGATTCAGGTTGAGGTAACTGGCAAATTCAAGCGCAATTTGCGGATTTTGGCGAAAAAGTACCGCAGTATTCGCAATGATATCCAGCCAATTATTGAACAACTTCAATCTGGAGAGTTACCAGGCGACCAGATACCAGGAGTAGGTTATACCATTTTTAAGCTAAGACTAAAAAATAGCGATATCCAAAAGGGTAAGAGTGGTGGATATAGGCTGATATATTATCTCAAAACCAGTACAAAGATTATTTTAGTTACTATCTACTCTAAATCTGAGCAGGAAGATATTGCAGCAGAGGAAATTCAGCAGATATTGGCTGAGTTTGAGCCGGAAGAAAAGGACAAACAAGTAGATAGTGACTGATGATAGTCATCGCCAGTCGTGTTTTTACAAATGTGAGATCGCACCCTGAGTGCAGAACACAGTGGACTTTGCCCAATTGCACTTTTACAGTGTAATCAAAATTAATTTATGATGTGACTTCGTCTTTCATTGTTGAAAATTATGGATAAAAAACTTTGAGCGCAATATCTATAAGTAAATTTTTATGATTTTTGATTTCTTGTTCACCCCAAGTTTGATTTCTTGCTATATTTCTAGTCAATAATACTGATGATGCTTGATAAAGAGACCTTTTTGCATCGAAAGGATCATTTCCGCCTATAGTATTCTGCGCGGGGTCTAAAATAGTCAGATTTCCCAATGTATTTTTCAGAGGTTCCAACTTTTCGTCTCTAAACTTCTTACTTGTATTTTGTGGATATATATGTTCAATTGAAGTTCCGGCAAAGTCATAGACTCTGCTTTTATCTTTACATAACGGAGTTTCTGTAGCTCCAGCTTGATACCATTCGTAATAATATTCTGTAGTCATTAAGTAATATTTAAGGGGTTTATTACTTACTCCAGAGTCTTTATACTCTAACATTTCAAGACCAGTCTTAAATGTGATATCTGATGCTTTAGAATTAATTAGCTTTTGTAACTTTTGCCTTAATCCTGAGACATTATAAGAGCTTGGATTCTCCCGGATAGCAAGCGATTCTTCATAATAAATATTTTTTAATGATGTGGCGTGCTGATTACATATTATTTTATATCTGAAATAAACCCTTTCTACAATCTGCACTATTTCCGAAAAAATCTTATGTTCAAGTTGTGAAGCGGCTAGAAAGAGTGGTACAGATAAAGTATGGTCAAGTTCTTTCAAAAGAATATTTAAGCGAGTTCTATCCCAATTAGTGATTGGTTGTTTTGATGGATATAGCCATTGTCCTTCTAGCAATTTTCTACACTTCAAGATATCTTCATGTATATTTTTGACTGTTTGATATACTTGTTTAGATTCAGAATATGTAAAATTTTCTGTTTTATGTTTTTTATGTTCTGGAAAAAAGCTATCAAGAAGTGTGTCAAAAAATTCATCTTGTTTAGCTCTTTTACCCTGATAGGATTCATAAATCCAGTTCAAATAATTTGCTGTTTTTGATGGAGAATCGGCAAGGATATTGTCCCAGAAGATTTCACAACTATCCTGACAGTCTTTGAATCCTTCTAAAATCTCTAAAGTATTTGCTTTTAATAAATCGCCAACTGTTAAATTGGTTCCTCTATCATTAATAACTTGAAATAATCTAAATGCATCATCTTTACTATCAGTAACCATGTATAGTATGGTAAAGTCATTATCTATAATATTTTGTATTATTTCAATATCGTCCATCTTTCCTTCTAACTTTGATGGATTGATTATATTTCGTACTGCTTTTAGTATAGTTTGGTAGGCGCGATTAATCTTTTCATGAGAATCTCTTGAAGGAGATGGATTCATCTCACGAATAAGTTCTTTATAGAACGGATGATCCACTCTGGATAGTCTCATAACTTCGACAGAATTTACTTTTCTTTGAACTTCCTGCCGAAACTCTATAAATCTTTCAGAGAGATCTTTTATCCGTCCCTCCAAAATGAACTGATTATTTTCATCTTTTGAATGCTTTACTTGTTCAAGTAACTCCTTATATATCTTAATTAAACAAGACATTAATAGCGTAAATGTTGAAATTCTTTGTTGTCCATCAATAATTTCATATTCGTGTTGATTAACAGCTCCTGCAACAGGATATCTAACGCAGAGCACCCCTCCAAAAAAATGATTAACAGGCGTATGTGATTTTCTTCTCTCAAAACAGTTTTTCAAATCTTTGATAAAATCTTCAACAGATTCAGCTTCCCATGCATAAGCTCTTTGATACTTGGGGATAAAAAACATCGGTCTGTATTCAAAAATTTTCCCCACAGAAGTGTATGCAGGCTCCATCTTCATATGAATCACACCTATATTAACTGTATTTAATAGTTTATACGAATAGTCGCTCAATAAAAACTTATACTAGTTGAAGTGCAGCAAACTCTACCGTTGTAAGATGCCTTAAAAAACAAAACTCCTCACTACTCAATATAATCTTAGGTCTTACGCCTCAACTCAATCTAATCTCTCACCCATTGCACCGGATCTAGTTGATAGTAACGTTGCAGTAGTTCATAAAGTGCCGGATGCTTCTTCAGCAATTGCTGGGGTTTTTCAAAGAATGTTTCAGTCGCCACGGCGAAAAATTCTGCGGGATTAGTTGTGCCATAGCTATCCATTACGGTCTTTACGCCTCGTTGAACATCATTGCACAGCTGTTGATATTCTTGTGCCATCACCTGCGCCCAAATGGGATAGTCTGAATTTCGTTGCAAAATAGGAACCCCCTCAGCTTTCCCATCCTCTTGATCCAATTGGTGGGCGAATTCATGAAGCACAACGTTATGTCCATCCCTCCAGTTTTGAGTGTCTTGTTGCACCTGTTCCCAAGATAATATAACTTGGTCATGAGTCCACGATTCTCCCAGTCTTGCCACGCGCCTTTCCTCAACAATATAATTGCCGGTGGCAATCGTTTCATTAACAAAATAAGTGCTGGGATAAATCAGAATTGAACGAAGTTTAGGGAAGTATTCTCCTCGCTCGTTAAGCAAGAGCAAACAGGCTACAGCAGCGATCGCCAATTTCATCTCCTCCGTTACCTGCAATCCTGCACAGCCAATGAATTGTTTTTCCGCTAAAAATACTTGAATATGTCCTTGAACCTGTCGGCGTTCAGCGGGAGAAAGATGGAGATAAATGGGAAGATTATTCTCAATAATCGCATTCCAAAGTGGCGGGAAAGGACGATGTTTAAGACGGTTTCTTCGTTGTTTAACTAGGGTGGGACTGACTAAAATCCCAGTGATAATCAGCCCAATGATCACAAAAACAATAATTGTTTGAACCATTGATTTTTAAGAATTAGGGGTGTAAGGGGGTAAGGGTGTAGGGGTGTAGGGGATGAGTGTAATTTGGGGGCACCAAGCCACCACTAACCTATTGACCACCCTTACGCGTTCACCAGTCGCCTGGGCGACTGGCTCTCCCGTTGGGCATTGCACAAAAATATAATCCCTTCTTACCCCTTACACCCCTACACCCCTACACCCCTACACCCTTAGTTTCGCTCAAAGTACAAAGGAGTCGATAAGCTTGCGAGCAATACTCAACCTAGGAGGAACTTGTGGTAAGTTGTGCTTACTAAACCAGGCAGCATCTACCAACTCTTGCGGTTCGATAACGATGTCACCACTTGCATAAGTGGCTGTGAATCCAATCATAAGTGAGTTGGGAAATGGCCAAGGTTGCGAGCCAAAATAGCGAATATCTTTCACCTCAATCCCCACTTCCTCGCGGACTTCGCGCACCACCGTTTCTTCTAATGATTCTCCTGGTTCCACGAAGCCAGCTAGCACGCTGTACATTCCCGGTGGAAACCGAGGGGCGCGAGCCAATAAGAGTTCTTCGCCGCGAGAAACGAGAACGATAATCGCAGGCGAGAGGCGAGGATAATTCACTAATCCACACTTGGGGCAACGTTTGGCACGCTCATGGGATAATTGGGTTGTCGGAGTCGCACAGTGCCCGCAGTATTGGTGAGTGCGATCCCATTCCACGATTTGGATCGCACGACCACTCAGCGCATACAACTGTTCATCCAACATTCCGTACAATTCGCGCAATCCCTGCAAAACCATGCCATCGGGGACGATCGCATCCTTGGGCAGTTCTGCCGAGTAACAAGGTTGACCATCCAGGGTGCCAAGGAATTGGGTTCGCACTGGCTCTAAGCCAATTTCTGTTAGACTGATTAAATTGGGAATTTGGCTGACGTTTCCTTCGGAGCGAACCAGCAATTTATTGCCAACAAAGGCAAACCACCAGGAAGGTTGAGATTGTACTGTGGCTGGAGTAATGCCAGGGATAAAGGTTTGATGCATATCAGTAGAACACAATTGCCTTGATCGTATCACCGCCGCTCTCACCCAAAACCATACTTTGCCTCATCACCAATCTGAATCTCTGTTCAACTTGAAACTTTTAAACTTTTTGAACACTTGAACTACTTTTCTCAGCACCAAGACGCCTTCCCAATCACTTACCTCAACGACTTGCGAGGAGAGATTTTAGCGTCCCCCTATTTTGCAACCAACAACCTTAACCGCGACTTTGTTGACACAAAGGGTTTTTCTGTGGTATTCCAGCGTTCAGAAATTGCGGAAGTAGAACGGCGCTTTCCTTTCTTCAAGCCCTATCTCGACCAGGCGCTAGAGCCGAACTGCAACGCTTTCTATCTTAACCCGCTGCTGCTCAAAGAAGGCTCCCGCGTCGATCCGCATATTGATCGCTCCCTGCGATCTTACTGCAAAACGATTGAGCCTCCTGTGGTGGTTAGTGTTCTTTATGTGCAAGTACAGCCAAACTTGCAAGGCGGAGAACTGGTGCTGCGCCGCCACAAACAGCAAGTCGGGCAGATTAAACCACGAACTAACACGTTACTGTATTTTCAAGGCGATCTGACTCATTCGGTGAATGCTGTTAAAATCACAGGGACTCGTCTAAGCTTAGTTTGTGAACAATACAGTTTGAGTGAAACTGAACTGCAAGATATTCCAGCGTTCACAGTGGAGTCTAGAGCGGTTAAGGTTAAGCGGAAATAAGGAACTTGCCCATCTACTGTAAGGTATGGTTGGACGTAAATTATAAAGCGATCGCCTATTTCATCACTACCATATGGACAGGCTGTAGCTTCAATCATATTGCTTAAACTTGGGAGGCGATAGCCCAAAGGGCTGACGCTAGCCCCGATAGGCGTAGCCGTGCCGTTAGGCATAGGGGGCGCTAGCTCCCAAAGGGAGCGCACTCTCGGACCCAAACGCGTATCGCAATGTTTTTTTGCAATAAATAATCAATTCATAGCTAATATCATGTCCTGCTCAATACTTACGATATGTCATTGCGAGTGGAACGAAGTGAAACGAAGCAATCTCAAGCACTTGCGTTCGCGTAGCGTGTCCGTTCGCGGCGGACATAGTGACGTTTATTTATGTCCACCGACTTAACTAAATCGCACTCACTAAATACCATTTACTGAAACGTTGCTTCTTTTTTAATCTTTTCGCAGATGTCCACCCAAGCTCCATCTTGCTCTGCCTCACTCAAGCTACTTAGAGGCTTCTTGGGATCGTGCGCTGCTTGATACTTTTCAATTGCTGTTTCTTTGTAACTGCTAAAACGCAACGGGATCCAAAAAATTGTGACTCCTGCTCCAGCCTTTTCTAATAGAAGTGGTAATTCATTTTTATTGATAAAGTTTGATGCTAAAAAATTAGGACTCACCAGCAACAAAGCAACTTTTGCAGCGGCGAGAGCTTTGGAAATTTCATCTCGCCACACAGCACCAGCCTGGATTTGGGTATCATCCCACAGTTGCAAATCCTTTTCTCTAATTAATGGTTCTAGATGAGTTTTGAGGTCGTCAAACCACTTTTGATCTTTATGACTATAGCTGATGAAAACGAGGTTTCTGGTTGGGGTCAACAATGCTTTTTTCTCTTGTTCCAGTTCCTGTTGCAACGGTGCTGCTTGAGACTTGAGTTCTCTATCTACAGCGAAGGGTTGATGCATAACATCATCAATCAACCTTCGGATCTGGATTCTTTGATAGCTGTTCTCGCAGTCAACCTCGTCTATACCAGCGTTCAAGCGCTTATACAGTGCGTTCAATTTGTAGGGATGAGGCGTCTCACTTGCTTGACAGCTTGCGCAATTGCAGGGAACATAGGTTTCATACTTCAAATGCTCGAAAGACTTATGGATTTTTTCGAGTTCGTGGGTGACAACTGCTAGCAGTTCTTTCTTGCGGTTTCCGGCGACACGAATTTTAATTTCCCTTTGATTATAGTTTTCAATCACTTCGGCACGGATTTGGTCTTTATTGAGAACAACGCCGTTTTTCCAGACGAGTGTTTGTTGTTCAATCCAAAAGTGTGTCTCAACAATGAAGCGGGTGAGGATACCTTTGGGCATGAATTCGTATTCATAGCGCAAAATCAGGTTGTTGGTTTCGTCCCAAGTGTAGTCGGGTTGGTTAGCACAAAGCAATTGAGGTGCAATATAAGTGCCAGGACGATTGGGAATTTTGTAGCAGAGTTTGAACCGCATCATCAACTGCAGCAGTTCATCTTGCATATCGGCATGTTCAACTTTATTCCAGATATTAAGAAGATCATCCTGGGTAAAGCGCCCCTGATTTTGCCTAACGGTATCATTGTCCAACACTTTGTAGACAGCAGTAGTACCCCATTCCGGTTTGAGGATGAGATAGTGTTTGAGTGTAGAATCGTCTTGCAAGTGAAGACATACACCTAAATCATGCAGATAGCCACTGAGTTGGAGTTTGTCCTTTTTTGTAGTAAATCCATGTTTCTGACAAATAGCGAGATATTCTTCCAAGCTAATATATTCACGGGGGTCGTGTTCTAAAGCTTCCCGAACTTTAACCCAGGTTTTGGGGAGTTCTGTTCCTACATGGGGTAACTTTTGAATGTAATACTTAATATTATTAAGGATTTCTGGAAGACCACGATTAGTCGCAAGATTTGTAGTGAGTGTTTCTTTAAAATTAGTAAACTCACCCCGTAACTCCCGTTCGTTGATTTCTCGTTTACGCTCCTGCTTTTCGTTTTTGATAATTAACAAAGGACTGTTACCGCTCAGTAACTCTACCACTTTTAGCCAGTAGTAAAAATCTGTATCTTCTTTACGAGTATCTGCGACCACAACATAAAGGGAGCGTTTGGTGAGGAAAAATTGGTGGGTAGCATGATAAATTTCCTGACCGCCAAAATCCCATATATTAACCTGAAACTCTCTGCCAGTTAAGAGTGGAAATTTCCATTGAATAACATCAATACCTTCGGTAGAGATTTCATCCTGTTGTAGCTGATAATTTTGGTCTTGAATTTTTTTTGCTAACGTAGTTTTGCCCGCTCCAGGTTCTCCCACAATAAGTAATTTGGCTTCGTAGAGGTAATCGGTTTCTTGTTCTAGCTGTTGCCTGTAAAAGTCTAGAATTTCTCTAAATTCTTTTCTTCGAATTTCTGGTGGAAGTGACGTTAGGGGATTGTCATCAAGCCTAAGGTCTCTGATTTTAGTGAGTAGTCCAATTTCCTTTGGCAGTGCGCTGAGTTGATTCCTGCTGAGGTCGAGCGATTCCAGGTTGGTGAGTTGGACAATTTCCGCTGGCAGTGCGCTGAGTTGATTCCTGCTGAGGTCGAGCGATTCCAGGTTGGTGAGTTGGACAATTTCCGCTGGCAGTGCGCTGAGTTGATTGCTCATGAGGTTGAGCGATTCCAGGTTGGTGAGTTGTCCAATTTCCGCTGGCAGTGCGCTGAGTTGATTGCTCATGAGGTCGAGCGATTGCAGGTTGGTGAGTTGGACAATTTCCGCTGGCAGTGCGCTGAGTTGATTGCTCATGAGGTTGAGCGATTCCAGGTTGGTGAGTTGGACAATTTCCGCTGGCAGTGCGCTGAGTTGGTTGCTCATGAGGTTGAGCGATTGCAGGTTGGTGAGTTGGACAATTTCCGCTGGCAGTGCGCTCAGTTGATTGTAGCTGAGGTTGAGCGTTTGCAGGTTGGTGAGTTGGACAATTTCCGCTGGCAGTGCGCTGAGTTGATTGTAGCTGAGGTCGAGCGATTCCAGGTTGGTGAGTTGGACAATTTCCGCTGGCAGTGCGCTGAGTTGATTGTAGCTGAGATCGAGCGATTGCAGGTTAGTGAGTTGTCCAATTTCCGCTGGCAGTGCGCTGAGTTGATTGCTCATGAGGTTGAGCGATTCCAGGTTGGTGAGTTGTCCAATTTCCGCTGGCAGTGCGCTGAGTTGATTGTCCCAGAGGTCGAGCGATTGCAGGTTGGTGAGTTGTCCTATTTCCGCTGGCAGTGCGCTGAGTTGATTGTTCCAGAGGGCGAGCGTTTGCAGGTTGGTGAGTTGTCCTATTTCCGCTGGCAGTGCGCTGAGTTGATTGTCCCAGAGGTCGAGCGTTTGCAGGTT
>JAESFI010000137.1_pt1 | contig 52602 bp, 36 predicted proteins | sample 9269361 | NCBI WGS metagenome assembly JAESFI01 (sample SAMN14504119, study PRJNA617095) | algae metagenome | isolation source: Brasilonema angustatum HA4187-MV1 and co-occurring heterotrophs from moss... | place: USA: Manoa Valley, Honolulu, Hawaii | collected 2009-07-20
TATTTAAGGAGGAGAAAGCGGTTGCCGATGGCAACCGCTTTCTCCTCACCTCAAAATGATTATCATTATTGTAAAAACCTGGCTTCTTTGTTTTTATTGATTAATTTATTCTTTGGAAGTCCCTAAAACAGCTTTTGTGTGCATAATTCCAAAATGTGTGAGGAACTTCGTGGAATAGTTCTAGAATAGTCTATGCATTAATTTAGCTTAGATTTCAGACAAGGCAACACAAGACCATGCGTATCTCACTGAAATGGTTGCAAGAACTAGTGGAGTTGAAACTTAGCCCAGAAGAATTAGCAGAAACGCTGACACTATCTGGGTTTGAGGTAGAAGATATTGAAGATCGCCGCACTTGGGCTGCAGGTGTTGTTGTCGGGAAAGTGCTGGAACGACAACCGCATCCCAACGCCGACAAATTAAGTGTTTGCCAAGTCGATATCGGTACGGATGAAACTTTAAATATCGTTTGTGGTGCTTCCAATGTCCGGGCAGATATTTACGTACCCGTAGCAACTGTAGGCACTTACTTACCAAACATCGATTTAAAAATAAAACCCGCGAAACTGCGAGGAGTTCCATCACAGGGGATGATTTGTTCCCTCAAGGAACTGGGTTTGCCCAATGATGTAGACGGGATTTATATTTTTCCTCAAGATAACTTGGCACTTGGTAGCGATGTGCGTCCACTGTTAGGTTTAGATGATGTGATTTTAGATGTCACCGCAACTGCTAACCGTGCTGACGCCTTATGTATGGTTGGTATCGCGCGGGAAGTCACAGCCCTGACAGGGGCAAAGCTAACACTTCCCGAACCAGGTGAAGTTTCGATTTCCAATGGTGGGTTTAATTTAACTTTAAAAATTGCTGATACACAAGCTTGCCCAGCATATATTGGCACGGTGATTGACCAGGTAAAAATTGCACAATCACCTGAGTGGCTGCAACAGCGCTTGCGTGCTGCTGGAGTGCGACCCATCAATAATATTGTAGATATTACTAACTACGTGATGTTGGAATGGGGACAGCCACTACACGCTTTTGACGCTAACCGTTTACAATCCGTTGCTGGAGGTGAAAATCTCGCGATTGGTGTCCGCTTCGCCAACGCTGGGGAAACTCTCAAAACTCTCGATGGACAAACTCGTACTCTATCTACACAAAATTTGCTGATCACCGCTAATGATAAACCTGTTGCGATCGCAGGAGTTATGGGTGGCGAAGAAACCGAAGTCCATGATGGAACTCAAAAGCTAGTTTTAGAAGCAGCGCTATTTGATTCAGTCGCAATTCGCCGTTCTTCCCGTAGTGTCGGTTTAAGAAGCGAGTCCTCCGGAAGATACGAACGGGGAGTCAACCGCGCTGAGTTGGAAGTCGCAACTCGTCGTGCGTTATCGCTGATTACCGAACTGTCTGGAGGAGTGATAGTACATCAAGAAATTAATGATTCTCGTCCTGATCGTTCTACCTGGTCGCGTTCGATTGAATTACGCTTAGACCGAGTCAACCAGGTTCTCGGACCAATCGATTTAGATGAGCAAACAGGAGAAATCCAAGGCGAAGATGTTGAACGCATTCTCACAGCATTGGGATGTCAGCTAACTTCCATACCCGACCATAGGTGGATGGTTTCCGTACCTCCCTATCGTTACCGCGACTTAGAACGGGAAATAGACTTAGTTGAAGAAATTGCTCGTCTCTACGGCTATGATCGCTTTTGCGATACCTTGCCAGACAAGGCAGAAGCAGGTTATTTGCCTGTTGATCAAGAATTGGTTCGCAAGTTACGAGCACTATTGCGAGCAGAAGGATTGACAGAATTAATCCACTATTCCTTGGTAAAACCTGGGGAAGATAGACAAATTGTCCTGGCAAATCCCTTATTTGTTGAATATTCGGCGTTGCGAACTGACTTGATATCGGGATTAATTGATGCATTTCAATACAACCTCGAACGGGGTAATGGTTCGCTGAACGGCTTTGAAATTGGACGAATTTTCTGGCAAGAAGAGGGTTTGCAAGAAGCAGACGCCATTGCTGGGATTATGGGAGGCGATATTTCCTCCAGCAAGTGGACAAGAAGCGATCGCCCGCAACCTATGACCTGGTTTGAAGCCAAAGGTATTTTAGAAAATGTGTTTCAACAGTTTGGCTTGCAGGTAGAATATCAACCTGATTGCAGAGATTCCCGCTTGCACCCAGGACGCACAGCTTCCCTATGGCTAGGAGGTAATAGGCTTGGTGTGTTTGGGCAATTGCATCCCCAACTGCGGCAACAAAAAGGTTTACCAGATTCAGTCTACCTGTTCCAGTTGGATCTAGATGTGCTTTTGGATTCTCTAGACGATGATAAAATCTTAGTACGACAATTCCACCCTTACTCCACTTATCCAGCCGCAGACCGAGATATTGCTTTCTTTGCGCCTATTAAAGTGAGTGTTGCCGAAATAGAAAAAGTCATCACCAAAGCAGGTAAAGAATTACTCGAATCTGTAGAATTGTTTGATGAATATCGCGGAGAGCATGTGCCCCAAGGACAGCGGAGTTTGGCATTTCGCTTGATTTATCGGACAAGCGATCGCACCCTCACCGATAACGAAGTTGAACCAGTACATAATAAAGTCCGCGAAGCCCTAGCGGAGAAATTTGGCGTAACTTTGAGGAGTTAAGCCACAAGAAACAAGAGTGAAAACTAAAGAAGTTCTTTCCTCTTGTTTGTTCCTGTTTTGTTGAACTTTGATTCTTTGGATTTTGAATTCGTAAAATTATGCCTAAATATGTCATGTGGGGAACTTACTGCCAAGACGTTCTGGAAAAACGCGCCCCTTACCGTCAAGCACATCTAGATGGATTGGCAAAACAGAAAGAATCTGGTGTGTTAGTTACTATTGGTCCTACGACAGATGTCACTAAAGTTTTTGGCATTTATGAAGCGGAAAACGAAGCGATCGTACGCCAATTAGTAGAAGCCGATCCGTATTGGCAAAATGGTATCTGGACTGAGTATTCTGTCCAAGAGTGGATTCAGGTTTTTTGAATAAAAGGTACGGTAATCATGAAAGCATTTTCATTGAGAAAAAGTTTTTCATTGTTTAGACTAGAGAAAAGGTAAAAACAGGAACAACTTCAACTTTTATCTAGTCGGTTGATGAGTTGAAAAGGTGATTCTATGAACAAAATTTTGAAACGCGCATTTATGCCCAGCCTATTGGCTGCAACTTTAACTGGTGTTAGTTTCGTTCCAGCTCGACCTGCGTCTGCTGATGATAAAGTCCTTGAGGATACAGCCATTGGAGCCGGTGTTGGCGCTGTCTCAGGCATCATTAGAGGACGTAGCGTGATAAAGGGTGCCATTAATGGTGCTGGTACTGGTGCTGCTATCAATGGTGCTAATGGCCTTAGAGGCACTCGCAGAGAAAGAGACAAACGCAGCATCATTCAAGATGCTGCAGTAGGTGCAGGCGCCGGTGCAGTCACTAATGGTATTACTAACGGTGGTAGAGGTACCTTTGGCAGTGCAGCAACAGGTGCAGCAACAGGTGTAATTATCAATCAAATCAGAAAGAAATAGTAATATCGTCTCGAAATTAGACCGCCTCAGTTCAGAATTGAATTGAGGCGGTCTTGATATTAGAAGAACTTATTATATAGTTAAAAAATTAAAAATCGGTTACAAAAAAACTATTAGGATAACCATTAAAAGCTGTATAATAACGGGAAGTCAAAAAGCAAAACTGATTTTGACAACGCACTTTTTCTTGTATCTCTTGAAAAAAGCGACAAGACCGTTTGACTTTAATTTGAGTGTGAGATTGGGGTTTTCTGATGAAAACCCAGACGAGGGGAAACTGGGCTAAATCCACATATCACAGCGGTTTGCATGCACGAAGGGAACCCCCTGTACGATGAACAGCGCGCATGAGGAGGGTCTCCCGCTCTCACGGTGACTGCGTTAGCGTTAGCGTAGCGCCAGTCGCCTGACGCCACATTCTTCAACGGGGGGAACCCCCCGAAGCTTTGATCGGAGGAAACCTCCGCTCAAACTTCTCTCCGCACAGAAGTGGCACATGAGGGAGACCCTCCTACAGCGCTGGACTCACCGTAAGGCGTGGCGTCAGCCATAGGGCACTCTGCCTCACCGCAACCCACTGCCTCCTCTACATCTTGTCGCAGGAGTGGTAAATTACTGGACAATGAGTTAGGGACGATAGTTCACACTGGCGTTCGATACCGGTGCTAGCTATCAGTCCTCTCGAAATTTAAGTATCTAATTCAGGCATAAGCTGACTATTACTGCGTGACTCAATGACTGTTAATAATCATTTGTGGCTACCTGCATCGGCAGATTTAACTTTGTTGCAGGATGAAATTCATGTCTGGCGAATCGACCTTGACAGACCAGAAACACAGTTGCAACATTTGACAGCAACCCTCTCCAGCGACGAAGTTTGTCGAGCGAAGCGGTTCTATAAAGAACAGCATCGACAACGTTTTATTGCTGGTCGGGGTATACTGCGAACGATATTGGGTCGCTATTTGGGTGTAGAACCGCAAGAGTTGCAGTTCTGTTATGAATCCTCTGGCAAGCCAGTGTTAGCAGATACATTTGCTCATAGTAAAATATGGTTTAACTTAACTCATTCGCAAGGGTTAGCTCTGTGTGCAGTGAGTTGCGATCGCCTCGTGGGAGTAGATCTAGAGTACGTCCGCCCAATTTCCGATGTTCTCGCCCTTGCGAAACGATACTTTTCACCTGGGGAATATGCAGTGATGTGTGGGCTTCCTCCCCATCAAATGCAACAGGTGTTTTTCCGCTACTGGACTTGCAAAGAAGCATATTTAAAAGCTACTGGAGTAGGAATTGCTCAGCTAGAGCAAATAGAGGTTTCTCTGACTCCAGGAGGACCAGCAAAGCTTAAAACAGAGCAACAGTGGAGCCTGCTAGAACTTGTACCTGATAACAATTCTGTTGCGGTTGTTGCGGTGGAAGGTTATGGCTTGAATTTGAAGTGCTGGCAATATTGATACGCGGCTGATAGACATTGCCATTTAATTGAGATGGCAGTGTTGCCTGCATTGCTAACAGCAAGATTTGACAATTTTAAAATAGTTTTTGTTAAACCAGTTATCAGTGAGCCAGCGCTGCAGGAGGGTTTCCCTCCGTAGGTGACTGGCGTTAGCGCAGCGGAACCGAAGGTTCTCCCCGAAGGGTTATCAATGAACAATAAATTGATAACTGTTGACTGTTCACTGTCGAAATCTCACGCAAAGATGCAAAGGCGCTTAGAAGAACTTTGCGTCTTTGCCTCTTTAGTATCAACAAAAAAAATTGTTGGGTTTTGCATCTGCCTCAACCCAACTATGTCAATTAAATTACAAAAGCTAGGGGTGTAAGGGTGTGTTAGCGCAGCGAGCCGTAGGCTGGGTGTAAGGGTGTAAAGGGATAGGAATATAAATGCATTTTCCCTACACCCCTATACCCCTACACCCCTATCTTGGCTTACACCCCCTTTGAATCTTGAGGTTTTATGCAACGTTTAAAAAGCCACTCGAAATCAAGTAAGAAGAGTATGTCAGAAACAATCTAGAGTCTATTGGTGGACAGACAATAGAGCTTCCAGCAAGTGCCTTAAGAGTATCTTGGCAGCTAATAATTGGTCTTTTCGCTTGCAGGTACAAATCTGGAATGGTCAGTCCTTCTTGAGACCACTTCTGAAGTAAGAAAGGTCGCAGTGTGTACAAAGGATTTTGTTGGGAAGTGACATTTTTTACCAACATTGTTTGCCACTCATCGTAAGGAACCAATTCAATTGGAAAGCCAAACGAGTGCATCCACTCAACTAACATCTTTAAGGAGATAGGTTCAGGATGTTGCAAGTGGAAAGCTTTGCCTATGGATTCTTTCTGTCTTGATAGATAGGCGATCGCCTGACTGACATAGTCTACAGGAGACATATCCAGCATATAGTCCACGTCTGGAAAACATCCCATCTCAAGACAACCTTTGATCATCAAGTTGGTAAAATCATGGGTGTTAGATATACCTGTTTGACTGTGCCCTGCTATTAATGGTGGTCTGTGGATGGTAACGGGAAGTCCGCGATCGCCAGCAATTTTGACTAACTTTTCCGCAACCCACTTCGTCTGGGAGTAACCCAGAAAAATACCTTCCCAATGGTCAAAGTTATCCTGTTCTTTAACAACTTTGCCAGCATAAGCAGGTGATTCAAAAACAGCAACACTGGAAACGTAATGTAGAGGTTTGGCTTTGATTGAACTTGCCAAGCGTATGACTTCCTGCGTTCCCAGAACATTAGCAGTCTTCAATGCTGAGTAGGGATAGACATAGTTCAGCATGGCAGCACTGTGATACACAGCGTCAAGATTAGCTGCCAGCATTTCAAACCCTTCCGTACTCATCCCTAAGAGTGGCTGAGATAAATCTCCAGGAATAGCAATAATTCTGGGACTAAACTCTTCTTTCCAAAGTAAATATTGTTGCAAGTTTTTCTTTAGCTTCTGCTTACCTTCCTCAGAAGTCGTAGCACGTACTAAGCAGTAGATATCTGCATCAGTCGTCCGTAGTAGTTCATCAATTAGGAAAGCACCTAAAAAGCCTGTTCCTCCAGTTAAGAAGACGTTATTTAGTTCCGTGGTAAATTTATAACTCGATGAGGGATAGATGTTCGAGTCTAGAACAGCTTCTGCCTGCAAATTTACCGTTGTCGTTTTGGAAACAGAAACATTTGTTCTAGAGGTCACTTTGTCTTCAACTTGTGACTCTAAATCTTGCGATTCTTCAGCTAAACGCTCGGAAAGTGCTTCAATATTTGGGTAATGCCACAGCAGCATTGGAGAGACTTCAAATCCCAACATTTTTTCTGCTTGGGTGATGAGAAGCATAGCTTGGGCTGAGTTCAAACCGTAGTTTTCTAATGAATCTTGAACATTGATTTCATCAGGTGTGATTTTCAGTGCCTCAGCAAGAATAGACACCAAACATGCTTGAATTTCTTCCGCTGTATGAGACTGTTTTGAAGCCATTATTTACACACCTCTAATAGAATAGTCTACGATTTTTTAAAACCCTTTCTGTACCGCTTACAAGCCAGTAGAACTCACTGGATGATAGTGACAGTAATCATCTGAGATTTGCAGTCCTTGAAGTTTTAAACTTTGAATGCGGTATAAATATGCTGACCCGGTCATGATATGATGAGCAACATCAACCACTCGGCGATTTTTTGGCTCAGCTAAATAAGAACCACGAACCCAGTCATTAAAGCTACCCATCGCTGGACCGCACCAAATTTGATAATCGACTTCTCGACCCTTTTCTCCAGAACTAGACCAGCGAGAAGATAATCCTAAATACCAGCGAAAAATTGCTGCCATTTTAATTTTGGGATTATTGATTGCTTTAGCGAGTTTTTCTGGATTTCTTTGAGATAAATAAGTTGCAGTTTCTTCCCAAATCCGAGCAATACTCTGACGAAAAACTTGTTTCTCTAATTTTTCTCTTTCCTCAATAGGAATATCTTCAAGTGAGTTATAATTTCTGTATATCTCATACAGTTTTTGTGCTCGCATAGGGAACATTGTTCCTCTTTTTAAAACTTGAAGTTTGACTCCCATTTCAAACATATCTGCCGCTGGAGCCATCATCATGTCAGCCATTTCTGCTTGTGCTAACAATTTCTTGGTATGTTCAGAAGTTCCAGCTTCAACACACGATTGATTAACAGAACCAGTGACGACATAAGCAGCACCCATCATAAAGCCAGCTAAAGCTGATTCTGGTGTCCCAATTCCTCCAGCGACTCCAACTCTAATAGGTGTTGAGTAGCGATATTTTTCCTGAATTTCATTTTTTAATGCCAAGATAGAAGGCAAAAGACAAACCAGAGGACGATTATCTGTATGTCCGCCAGAATCAGCTTCCACAGTGATATCATCGGCAACAGGAAGTTGAGATGCAAGATTTGCTTGAAACTCACTAATAAGTCCTTTTTCAACAAGTTCTTTCAGAATTTTTAAAGGTGCAGGTTGGAGAAATTTACTGGCGACTTCTCGACGAGATATTTTGGCAATGACTTTATTTTTGATTTCAATTTGATTGGCTGCATTCACGCCTAACCCAGCCGCACGGTAATAAACAATATTGGGAGTCAAGTCCAAAAATGCTGAGGCTTCTATGGTTCTAACCCCATATTTGAGGTATAACTCCACAGCACGACGTTCAATAGCAGGTTCATTCGGACTATGAATGAGATTAAAAGCGTAGGGACCTTGAGGTAAGGCTTGTTGAATACAGTTAATAGCTGCTTCAAGACGGTCTGGACTTAAACCACCAGCACCAAAAGAACTCAATATTTTCTCTTTTCCTAGTGCAATGACCATCTCTTGTGATGCAATACCACCAGCCATCGCACCAGTTGTATAGGCATATTTTACACCATGAGAGGCAAGAAAACTCGGATCTCCTAAATGATGTGTTGGCATGGGTGGAGTTGTCATCAACAATTCCACTTGTCCTGTTTTCCCATTCTCACTAGGACAAGAATAACCTTCGTTGGTGACACCAATTTTTCCTGCTACTCTTACGACGTAACAAGGTTTATTTATATTCAGTAATTTATCTTTGATGGCTAACTGTTCAAAAGCAACACAATCTAAAGAACCTTTCCAAAGTTCATTGTGATTGAAGGAGTTAGCAAAAAAGTTAAGACCGTTATTGTATTCACCTAGTACTGCATCTTCGATTTTCACAGTGGCGATTCCCTTAAATGATTAATAGACGAGACAGAGGAGAGAGAATAGGGAACAAAGGATAAATGATAGGAGGTACGGGACAGGTTACAGGAAAACCTATAACCTATCACTCATTACTGATTGAGTAAATTTTCCGCACAAGCTAGTTGTAGTTGAATCATTTCACTGATTTGTTTGCTGAATTCTTGTCGGGATTTTAAGAAGTTAGCGTGAGTTTTATGAACCCGAAAATGGTTATTACTGAACTTTTCGTACTGAGACAGATGTAAGTTATTTAGAGGTGCTGATTTTTTCAGTTGATGAGTTGTGGTAATTGGAGGAAGAATGGATGAGGTAATGATTTTTTGACTTTCAGTCAACTCACCAGATTGTAACTGTTCTCTAGCCTGAAAACTGTTATTCGTGGTGTTTTTCACGTTTTCTTCTTCTTGCATAGGTATTGATGTGGAGATGTTGCGGGGATGACTTATAGCATTGTGGATACTGGTTGATTCTTGATGAGAATGTATGACTTCAGAATCTGTAGGTAGGGGAATGTTCTGATACTGCTTGTTAACAGCATGAAGAGGTTTTTTGATAGCTAAGTTTTGGAATTTTTTACGGTTTTCGTCGCTCAAGATTTTGGTAAGAATTCTGTTTCCAGAACGGATACTTCCCTCCGTAGGCGTCTGGCGTTGAGGAACTCCCACATGAGAGTTTCCTCCTAAAGTCAGAGTTTTCACAGTTGGTTTAAGTTGACTGGATGTTTCTGTTGCCTGAGTGTACAGTGCTGATAAGTCGAGAGAAACTTGATGACTGAAGAGTTTTGCTAATGCTCTGATTATAGAAGTATGGTCATCTACACCTCTTCTATTAACAGATACGGTTATATGCTCTTTGTTTTCTAGGATTTTATCAATCCATCGAGAGCAGATATTACCAGAACCTGCTTCGATAAAAATTCTTGCTCCATCGTCATAAACTCGGTTCACTAAGCGAGGAAAATCAAGCTGTTGGCACAAGCCTTGTGCAAGATTGCGACCGATGACACTGCTTTCTAATGTGATGGGTTGACACTCCGCTGAAGAATAAAACACAATACCTGGTATGTTGTGGGATGGTAAAGTGTTGACTCTAACGACTTCTTGGTACTCCGATCGCATTGGTTCACAATGGATTGCATGATTGAAAGGAGCGCGGAAAGCATTACAACCCAAAGTTTTTATCACTCGCTGACAAGCGGTTGTATCACCAGCAATTAAAACTTCTTCTGGTGTATTGATTTGAGTTAAATAAACGCGATTTTCATTTTTGAGGCATTCTTTAACTTGGGATGGACTTACCATCAAAAGATAGGTACTCCAGAAATCATCGTCTGATGATTGTTGTGCTGATGGTAATCCCCAACATTCGCGTACAGCGTTTTTCGGTCCAGATATCCTGTCTGCAAACAAAGAGGATGTGTGAAAAGCACTAATTCCTTCGCTAAAGTTGCTCCATACCCCCATTGAACACATCATGCTTGTCTCGCCGAGGCTATACCCAAAAACATACTTTGGTTTAACCCGAAAATCATCTCGGATAATTGTAGTAATGAGTCTGGCAAATGCCATGTCAGTTTCAAGGATTGCTAAGGAATCATTAAGCAATTGCTTTTCGAGATTTTCTAACTGCCTAGTTGATAGTTTATTCAAGCTTCTGGGAAAAACAAGCTGAGAAACTTCGGCGAAAAGACTGAAAAGATTTTTGATGACCAAGTCATCGTAAACTCTGGGAAATAAGCGGAAGAGTGTGCGACCGATACCAAGATAAGAATTAATCGCAGCAGGATAAACGTATGCTACACCTCCCTTTTTACCGACTGGCTTAGCCGTAAAATAACTGCCAGATGGTGTTTGCCAGTCTTCCCCCTTTTCAAAGGCATTATTTACACCTTTAAAAGCAGCTTCAATTTCTCTTACTAATTCGTTTTTGTTGCGTCCAAGAATTGCAAGCGCATAATTTGCCTCAACATGTTGTTTATAGATAGCAAAAGTTTGGCTGGCTGCAACGTTTAAAGAACTGCAATTTTCGATGGTTGTTTTGAGAGAGTTAATCTGGTCTAGTAAATCTGAGTGATTCTGACCTGCAATGGGGAACAAATATAATGGTGTTTGCTCTAAATACTTGCTGTGGCGCTGTACTTGCTCTGGTTCTTCTGACAAGATAACATGAGCGTAAGTCCCATCTATTCCCATGCTATTAATTGCAGCAACTCGCTTTTTCGCCTCTTTGCCTAAAAACCAAGGTCTTGATTCTGGGACGACATAAAAGGGACTACCTTGCCAAATCTCTTGGTTTTTGACACCAGACCATTTGGGAGTTGCAGGAATGTATCTGTGATGAAGACAAAGAGCAGTTTTAATCAGGCTGGCAATTCCTGATGCGACATACGTGTGACCAATATTTGCTTTGACACTACCGATCGCACAGTTAAGACCATTTTGATCTGATGGATAAGCTTGAACTAAACCTTTGATTTCTGCTTCATCTTCTTGGGGAATACCGCTTCCACAAACTTCCAAATATTCTATGTCTGTGGGCTTGATACCTGCTATCTGGAAAGCTTGCTGACAGACGGAGTTGACAGCTGCTGGTTCAGGTGTTGTTAGCCGATTGTGCAACTCATTAGATGTAGAATGCTGTTGTGCAAAACTAATAGCATCGACAACTGCATAAATGCGATCGCCCTCTTTTCTTGCTGTATCCTGGCGCTTCAGAACAACTGCTCCCGCACCTTCACCAACCATCCAACCATTCGCCTTTTGGTCGTAACTTAGGGTATTGACTCCTGTGTTGATTTGTCCGAATTGATTTCGCAACAAGATGTTTTCCACACCGCCAGCTAAATCAACACCACCCACAAGCACAGCATCCACTTCTCCTGCATTCAGTAGCATTTGTGCAATTTCCAACACCTTGAATATGGAATTCTCTCCAGCCGAGATAGTAAATGTTGGACCTGTCAAATCCCACAGCGAAGAAATGCGACTCGCCATGATGTTGGCGATGTAACTCAGATATTCGCCAGTTTCTACTGTGTGGTGAAGACTATCTTTAACAATGGTTTCTAATTCAGCAATCTTTTCTTCTGGTAAAGAAATTTCTCCAGCAACTAAGCCTTCTTTAATCTGCCAAGAGAGATTCCATCTCTGCTGTAACTGGTGAACAGAAAATTCTGTCTCTGCGGCGATGATGACTGCAACGTTTGCACCTTCTTTGATTTGGGCATCTTTTAGGGCGCGATCAGCGACTTTCAGAAGTAAGAGTTGTTGCGGATTCAGTTTGGACAGTTCATTCGGAGGGATTTTGTAAGATAGGGTATCTATTTCCAAATCTTGGATGTATGCCCCTACTGGTGCTTTACCATCTGGCAAACCGTACTTCTGGAGTAAGTCTTGTTGGTCTTCTAAGCCGTGCCATCTCTCAGGAGGAAGGGGTATAAAATGCTGCGTCCCATCGTAAATACTGCGGTCAAAGGCATCTAATCCATTGCAGGAACCAAAAAAGGCATCCATGCCTACAATGGCGACTTTGGCTGGTTGCACGGGTGCATTTTCTTGTCCCCCCTGTTCTACGGTTCCCTGTTCCAAAATCATGTGTGCATTAGTACCACCAAAACCAAATGCACTGATAGCTGCTCGTTTGACTGGTGCTTTTTGGGGCCAATTAGCTGCACTTGTAACAATTCGCTCAGGCGAAATGACGTTGTTTTGGCATCCTATGGAGTCAGCAACATGAATTGTCGGAGGGATAACACCCTTGGACATACTCAGAAGCACTTTAATTAAGCTGACTGAACCAGCAGCAACTAGCAGGTGACCAATATTTGCTTTGACGGAACCGACTAGAGGATTTGCTTGATGCTGACCAAAGAAGGTTTCTATTGAGTTAAATTCTGTGGTGTCTCCCAGCAACGTCCCAGTTGCGTGACACTCCATGTAATCAATGTCTTTCGGACTGATTTGTGCTTCTTTGTAAGCGCGTTCAAAAGCGAGGATTTGTCCTTTGGAATTGGGACTGAGGAAATGTTTTCCTCGACCATCGTTGGAGAGTCCAGTACCACTGATGGTGGCATAAATGCGATCGCCATCTCGCACTGCATCGCTATATCGTTTCAGCACAACCATCCCAACTCCATCAGCGGTGATGAGTCCTCTGGAAGATTTATCTAAAGGACGGCTGAGGTCGTTGTCTTCTGGATATCCTTGGATACCAGAAAATAACATCCGCAAAAACAGAGGATCAGAACAGCTAATTCCTCCAGCCAACATCACATCTGCTTTGTGTGTCCACAAATAATGAGAGGCAAGCTTCGCTGCATATAATGGTGAAGAACAGGCAGCATCAATGCATAAATGAATATTGGATAAAGACAGGGCTTGGGCAATGATAGCAGCTGGCAAACCGGAAACCATTGCGTTGTAAATTGAGGCTTCTGGTGATGCTTTCAAGTCAGCCAAATCGAAGTCTTCACACTGCAAAAGTTCTCTCAATGCAGGTGTTAGTACCTGCTGATATATGGAAGCGAATAATTGATTGGATAATTTCGTAGGTAAGGAGAGACTGCCTAATATGACTCCACATTTTGACAGAACAGATTCATTTCCTAAATACCCACTATGTTGCAAAGCTTGTTTGGCAACATCAAGTGACCATTTAAAGGTGTTATCTAAACTTTGTAGAAAGTCTGCTGGTAGTTTATATCCTGTTGGATCAAACTGAAAGTCGCGGATGAATCCTCCCTTTAAAGAATAGATTTTTTCTGATTTACCTTTGACTGGGTTATAAAAAACTTGCGGTTCTACTCCGATGTCCTCAGATGTGACTGATGATATGGAATCTTTCTGCTGAATAAGATTCTTCCAAAATTCTTCAGTATTTTTCGCATCAGGAAAGAGACATGAAAATCCAATAATTGCTATTTTTTCCATGATTGATTTTCTTTTTTTGAGTGAATGAAAAAATGTATTCTCTTGTTAGATTGCTTGTTGTCAGCTTCTGACTGGGAATGTATTGCGTCAGTTTCTCTCTGCTTCTAGCACACTGAAGAAGTCCTGGTAAGCATTCCCTAGCAATGCTAGGGAATAAAAGCTAAATTGTGTTTTCTCGTTAATTACTTCTCAAGGATTGAGTAGGTATAATAGTGCCTTTACCTCCCAACAGACGCGAGCAAATTTTTCCTTGAGCATCATGTACGATGAAATCAGCAACTATACTACTTGCCGTTTTCGTCTTAATTTCACAAGAAACGTAAAAAGGCGTATTGCAGGGAACCCGCGTGTATTGCTCATATTTTTGCTGTCCTGCGGGTAAGCAGATTTCTTGATGAAAATGCTGCATCCAAATCCATAAAGGATGGGTACTCAGGTCAATTGAATAAGGATTAACCCACCCAATAGGAAATTGTCCTTGTTGTTGATCTGTAATTTCAGACCAAATACACTCAGCTGTGATTTTTTCAGGACTAATGTTTAAAACCCTTTTGAGTTCTTGAAAAGAATCTCCATGAAACAATGGAAACAGAGATGTTGTTCTTGCTTGATAAAAATCTTTCCCAGTAATCGCGATGATGTTATCTTCTGCAAGATTTAATGCTTCATAAGTGGGACTGGTAGGCAGTTCTCCCACTAGTCGAACTTGAGCAATACTGAAATGATAATTAATTTTACCTTCTCGGGTTTTACTCCATATCTTTGCTTGAAAGATGATTTCTTGGGAATCAGTTTTAGAAACTTCTTGCAAGTCTAAAATATACTCACTTGCTAAAGTTTCATTAAAAGTAATTCCCTTCAAAACTTTGAAATCTGTGTTACTGAAAAATCTATAACCTGGATACAGTTGTTCGCAAGCATCGACAATCCAGGACACTGCACAAGTCGCTGGTAAAACTGGCTTATCAGCAATGACATGGTCGAGTAAAAATGGATTGGCTTCTAATGAAAGTTTACGCCTGATACGATAAGTTTTTAGTTCGGGGTTTAGTGGTGCAGGAGGCGGAACAAGAGGACTACCAATGACAACTTGTGCTGTTTGGTGATTAGCAGGATGCAGTTCGTTGACAAGCATTTGTGTTCCAACTTCAACAGGGATAATCTCAATACCACGTCGGGCAAACTCTTTTTTCAATTGTGGTGTCACCATACCACTATCCCAACCACCCCAATTTATAGCCACAACATGACATTCGGGGTAACGTTGCTTGACGAGATGGGCTGATTTGTTGAGAATTTCGTTGGCGATCGCGTAGTCTGTCTGACCGATATTACCGTAAAAACCTGTGACAGAAGAAAACAAAACCAAATACTCCAGTTCACTGGGTTTGATACAAGATAAAAGATTTTCTAGACCTTTAACTTTAGCCGTATAAACTTTCTCAAAATCTTGTTCTGTTTTCTTTTCAATCAATTTATCAGCTAAATTACCAGCACCGTGTATAATGCCATTAATCGGTCCCGTACGCTCAATAACAGTCTTCAGTTTCTGTTTTAATTCCTCTCCATTCGTGACATCAACGCTCAAGTATTCAGCATGACCTCCTACTTGTTGAATTGCTTCTAATGTCTGTTTGATTTCTCGATTGGATATGACTTTGTTATAGAGCTTTTGTACATTTACAGGTATGGGCTTCTCTCCCAGTGAGAGAAGGTATTCCATAATGCGCTTTTTCAACACTGGTTCGTCAAAACAATCTTTAGCCCAATCTGGTTCTTTGTCTAAAAGTTCTGAACGACCTATGAGAATAAATTTGCAAGGATAGTGCTGTGCCAATTTGATGGTACACTTAGCGGTGATTCCTTTCGCGCCGCCACTAACGAGAAAAACTGATGTAGGACGGATCGTAGTGATTAGTGTCATAAATTACCCGTTTACTTTGTCGGATTGTTAGAAAAAAGATTTTTAAACCTCTTGAAACCTTGGGATTAAGAGGCTAGTTCATAGCCGGATTTCTGACAATTGATTGAAAGAGAAAAACCTTGAATAACTGCTGGCTGGCTTGAAAAGTAAATATTTTGTTGAAGATTGATGCGAGTATCTGGCGTTTCTTGAGGCGGTGTTTCTTGAGGCGGAGGCAAAGTTAGTGCTGCTACAATTAAAGCTAACACTATCATGATTCCTGCTATAATTGTGAGTAAATTATCATTTTTTTCTTGTTGGTGATGAGAATGAGGATGAACTAGTCGAATATCACCAAGGTCTCTTTCATCAGGAAATAGTCTCATGAATGAATAATATGTTTTGTAACCTTTTGCTTCTATCGTTATTTCTCCTTCAAGAACATTGTTGTTATCAAATGGAACTTTAAAATGATAAATTCCTTCTAAGTCACTATAGACAACACATGAATAACCGGACAAATTGATTAAGACTTTAGCTCCACTTATAGGAGCTTGTTTCTCTCTATCGAGAACGCGACCAAGATAATGAATTTCTTGATTATGGAGCATGGTTTTAGGTGAGAGGAGGAAGGGAAAAAGGAAGAGAGGGAGAGAGGAAGAAAGGGAAAGAGGAAGAGAGGGAGAAAAAAGTTAATGCTCAATAACTTTTGTCCCACACTCCCACACTTGTTAATTCATCCCAACTTCCTCGTCTTTCCTATCTGATTAAATTTCGGGAGCACTAATCAAGGTGACTCTTTCGTGTGAATTGTAAGCTACTTCGGTAATATAACGATTGGGATCATGTAGCTCAGCAAAAATGTGCTGTGCTGACTGTTCTGCATCAATCTGAGGACTCAAGTCAATTGCTCGGCAAAACACCTGTTGCCATTCCCAGTTGAGAGTTTTAGTTAATCCAAATAAACCAGCACTGATGGGACAAAAGCTAACATTTTGTCCTAATCCAAAGGCTCCATCAAGACGAGTCACAGTGCAAAAACAATTACGTCCAGAATGTGCGGTTTCATTAAGGGATTTTTTCAGGTGTTTTGCTATGAGAAAGACGTGCTTAACAATTGCCTTTTCTTGTTCAAGATACGGAATTTTGCCGTTGTAGATGACTTCAAATAAGGGATTGAGATGGATGAAGGCATCAATTGAACCATATTGAGTGGAAATGGTGGCTAATTGTTGTTGCAGATGTTCCTCAGTTAAATCAACAAGATTTACGCGATTAACTCCTACAGGTAAAGGTGAGTGTTGTGGAACTAGAGATTGAGGAAAACTGAGAACAACGATTTTCCAGCCTTGTTCGGTGAGAAGTTGAGCCAATTTGGAAGTGGTGAGGGAGCCATCATCGGTGAGTAAACCGACGTGTCCCTCTGGTAATGTGAAATCTAGAAAATCTGGTTGAGGCAGAATTTTCAGTTTGACTTGACGACGCAGGGGATTGTTGTTTGAATTACCCGATGGGTTGGAGGACTTGTTCAGAGACTTTTTTTTTTCCGTACCAACTAACTTTTGCAGATACTCTACAATTTGACCGATGGTACGCAGTTCTCCCAGTTCTTCTACATTGGGTTTAGGCAAGTTGGGGTACATCTCCTGCATTGTCCCTAAGATTTCCACACGCTTAATGGAGTCAATCCCCAAGTCTGCCTCCATATCCATGTTCAAATCCAACATTTCCACGGGGTAACCTGTTTTTTCACTCGTGATTGCTAACAAGGTTGGACCGAGATCTGTCAAATCTGTGTCTGCTGCTTCTACTTCTTCTACTTCTTCACTAAGTGAGACACTTTCGTTGGTCACTAAAGTGGGGGAAGAAATGGGAAACTCAGGTGATAAGGTGACGGAAGAATTCTCAATCTCTACTTGATCCTGTATTTTTCCGTCCTCTTGTATAGAAATTGCAGTTTCTACAGCAATGGATTTCGCAGCAATGGATGGAGAAGCTGTCTTTTGCAAACATTCGACAATTTGACCAATCGTGCGTAGTTCTCCCAGTTCTTCCACGTTTGGTTTAGGCAAGTCTGGGTACATTTCTTGCATTGTTCCCAGGATTTCCACACGCTTGATGGAGTCAATCCCTAAGTCAGCCTCCATATCCATGTTGATATCCAACATCTCTACTGGGTAACCTGTTTTGTCACTGATGATTGCCAACAGGTTTGTACCCAAATCAGCTAGATTTACACTGATATCAGAAGTCGTTGTAGAAGGATCTGTGGGAAGGCTTTCTGTCGTGACTGCTACAGTTTCGGTGACTACAGGTGAGGAGATGGGGAGAGGGACAACGGATGGGGCATCAGATGTAACGGATAAGTTATTTGTCGGACTGAGTGAGAACTCATTCGTACTCACAAAATCCGTTGCTTTGTGTATCTGCGTTTGAGTGCCAATTTCTACAACTGAATGCAGCTGTGCTTCAGTTGCTGGTTTTTGATGAGTAGGAGGAACTGAACTGTCTTGTTTAATAGTTGTTGTATCTAAAGCAATGACACGTTCACGTTTTTTATTTGCGGCTGTTGTTTCGTCAAGGAACACCACAGGTTGAGTTCTTGGCACCTCAGCATTGACAACCTGTGCATACTCTTGCTGTATGAGTTGCAAAAAGTTTGTGGTGTATTCCACCTGAGTGTTGAGATATTGCTCGTGAACGCGTAGAGTTTCACCTTGTTGAGCGTGAAACTGCATCATACTACGCTCTAAGCTTTCCATAAGAACTGGCTTGATCTGTGCAGCTTCTTCAGAAGATTTGCTGTTGGCAAACAAAGAATTCTGCTGCTGCATCAGTTGGAAAAAGGTTTTGGCATATTCCATCTGATGGTTGAGGTAGTGTCCGTGAACTTGTAGACTCTCGCTTTGATTTTGCTGAAATTGTGTCAGGACGTATTCCAAGCTTGCTAAAACTTGTTGGTAATTCACGGGTTCATCTGGATTTGTTGGCATTTTCGGCTGTGGAATCGGTTGAGATGAAGCAGGAGGAGTGGGGGGAGTGGGGGGAGTAGGGGGAGTAGGGGAAGTTGGGGGAGTGGAGGGAGATGAGGAAGTAGAGGAAGATTCCAGGTTCTGAATTTTGAATTGTTCCGTTCCCTTATCCTCAATCTTCTCGCTGACGGGAAGTAGAGATTTATTTGTGTGTCCGTTACTTTCTGCAACCGTTAGTGTGGGAGTGGTGGTGATGGTGGTGAGTGTCGCTGAGAGTGACTTGGAGTCAATATGAGCATTATTTTCAGATGCGTTTGGAGGTAATTTGACTTTGTGTCCATCCTGCAAAGCTTGCTCAAATGCCATTTTTGTTTTTTCTGACACGTAGTTGATGCCATTTAAACGCACGTTCAACCCCTTGGTTTTCTCAGTTGCGGGTATAGGTTGTGGTAGTTGGTAGGGGTCGAGGTTTTTCAAAGACAAACCAGCTACGCGTAACTGGACAACGGCTTCGCGCACAGAGCGATCGCTATCTTTTTGGCTGCTGGGGTTCAAAGCGACGGTGAGGTGGGGGCGATCGCCTAAAATATCTTTCACCAAACCTGTGAGAATTTTCTTCGGACCGAATTCAACAAAGCAAGAACCACCACACGCATAAATATTTTCAATTTCCTGCTTAAACAGCACCGCATTAGACAGATGAGTTTCTAGAATTCTTTGAATATCTGTCGCTTCCTTGGGGTACTGCTTTCCTGTCACATTAGTGTAAACAGGTATTTTCGGATTTTGGAAACTGATACTCTTGATAGCTTGAGCAAAAGCTTTCTGAGCAAAAGCAATCAATGGTGTATGGAAAGCTGCTGACACAGGTAACAAAACGGCTGTACATCCTTGCTCTTGTAGAGTTTGCCGTACTTTGGCTATTTCCACCGCAGGTCCTGCTAACACCACTTGACGGGGAGAATTGAGATTCGCAATTGTCACCTGAGGGAAATGCTTGATAACTGCTTCCACCTTGCCTACTTCTTCTTTGACAGCCAACATAGCTCCCGCATCATAATCAGGATCTTGGGGAGCCGCCATTGCTTGGCCGCGAGCTTTTACCAACAAGCAGTAATCTTCTTCACTCAAAACACCCGCAGCCCACAAAGCTGTAAGTTCTCCAAAGCTGTGTCCTGCAACAAAATCTGCCTTAAATCCAGCTTGTTGCAGTATTTTATATAGCCCTGCACTCAACATCCCAATTGCTGGTTGAGCATATTCTGTACGCTGTAATGCAACAATTTGAGTATTTTTTTCCACTTCCTCAAATACAGGATGGGGAAAAACAATTTCCGACACTGGCTGTAAATTATCTTTGAGCAAAAGGCTATCCATGTAGCCGAAAAGACGCCGCAGGATGGGGAAATTCATCACCAATTCCCGACCCATATCCAAGTATTGAGAACCTTGTCCAGAGAATAAAGCAACGACTTTTCCACTCAACTCAAGACCATTCGAGCGGTAGTAAATTCCTTGGGGATGCTCCCATGAGGAATCTGACGCTCTGGTTTTGAGTAACTCAATACTGATTTGCAGCAATTTGCAAGCCTCAGCACAAGAAGCGGCAACAAATCCAACTCTGGCGGCGTTGAGAGGAATGTCTTTTGATTTAGACTCCTCCACAAGCTCCACATAATTTTTGTTACCCTCCTGAGATTGCAATTTACCCAAAGTCTCTTCACAGTTTGCTAATAACTGTGCAGGAGTTTGAGCAAACAGCAGCACTTCACTAGGAGTGTTGTGTATACGGTAGGCGCGTTCTTGTTCGGCTTCGTATTCTTCCAAGACAACGTGATAGTTTGTACCGCCAAAGCCAAAAGAACTGACACCCGCACGTCTTGGTGCTTCCCCTTCAGCACGAATCCAGGGTCTAGTTTCCGTATTTAAGTAAAATGCCGAATTTTGGATATTGAGTTTGGGGTTAGGTTCAGTAACGTTAATTGTCGGCGGTAGTATCTTGTGATGTAGCGCTAAAGCAGTTTTGATTAAGCTTGCAGCACCTGCAGCAGCTTTTGTGTGTCCGATTTGAGATTTCACACTACCAAGTGCAATGTACTGCTTGTGTGATTTTTCCCCAAAAAATTCTCTCAGTGACCCAAATTCGGTGGGGTCACCAGCCATTGTACCTGTACCGTGCGCCTCCATTAAAGTGATGGTTTCAGGTGAAAAACCTGCATCATCGTAAGCACGCTGTAAGGCTTTGACTTGTCCTTCTTGTCGGGGAGCATAAATGCTTTTATACCGTCCATCGCTGGAGGTGCCAATTCCTTTGATAACAGCGTAGATTTTATCGTTGTCTCGTACAGCGTCTTCTAAGCGCTTAAGGAGAACCATACCGATACCTTCACCTAGCATCATCCCATCAGACTTAGCGTCGAAGGGTTTGACATTATCGCTAGGAGAGACAGCAGGTGTTTTGCTGAAACACATATAAGCCATGATGGTGTTGTCAGTATCAACTCCACCAGTTAGCATCATGTCGCAGCGATGCTCAATGAGTTCGCTAATTGCCATTTTTAGAGCAGCTAATGAACTGGCACAAGCAGCATCAACAACGCAGTTTATTCCGCCTAAATTTAAACGGTTAGCAATTCTGCCAGCAACAACGTTACCTAACATCCCAGGGAAAGCATTCTCATCCCAGTTCACGTAAGCACTTTTAATTTTCTTGATAATTTTTTGTGTATCCTCATCGGATAAACCGCTACTTTTAAGCACCTTTTCCCAGACGGGATACTCCAACCTCGCGGCAAGTGGCAATCCCAATTGGTTTCCTGCGACACCTAAAATAACCCCAATCGTCTCGCGATTAAACTCGCGGGATGTATCATAGCCAGCATCTTCCATTGCTTCTTTTGCAATGACTAAACTTAAAAGTTGTGCCACATCCGTCACTTCTAAGATGCTGGGAGGAATCCCAAATTCCATTGGGTTAAAATCAACGTGTGGGATAAATCCACCTCTTTTACAATAGGTTTTTTCCTCTGGTGTTCTAGGATTGGGGTCATAGTATTCTTCTATGTTCCAGTGTGTCGATGGAACGTCAGTAATTCCGTCAATTTTATTAATAATATTTTGCCAGTACTCTCGTAAGTTTCGAGATTTTGCAAAAATAGAAGCCATACCAATGATGGCTATAGGATTATCTTGTAATTTTCTATTAATTTTGTTAACTGACAAGGATTTATCAGACATCATTTTTTTCTCCTCAATAGACTTATACACAGCCTTTTCAAAGTTATTGACCTGGGCTGACAATTCCGCCAAGGCAGTATCAATTGAATAAGCAGACATAGAACATAGACTCCGCCGTGAGTAGTGTGTTTTGTGTAGCTGCAGTAATTTCTGTGGCGAGTCAAAAAAGGACTATTTCCTATTTTCAGCAGCTATTCTATCTGCAAAAAGTAAAAGATTCAGTTCCAATCAACACCACATAAGAGATACAAAGTGTGGAGATTTTGGCAGTATCACAGCAATTTTTACTAAACATGCTATACAATGCCTGACTCCTGATGTTGTGGTAGTAGATCGATGACATTATTGAAACTTGTAAAATAGTCCTGTAGTGCGTTCGCTGCAGAACCTGTAAATTCCATCCATTCAGAAGGCGAGTGATTCTGAGGATTTTGAGAAATTGTTTCCGACTGAGACAATGTAAACTTGGGAGTAGCTATGAGGACAGAAACGCTTTTTTCTCCAGAGCTAGTTTGATGATTGAGTTTTACTGCGGCAACGTAGCTGGTGTTAATAACAACGTTCTCTATCTTGATAAATCCCATGGTCAGTTTCAACGTTCAAGATAATATATTCTATGGAGTCTGACAAACCAAATTTGACAAATCCGTTACCGAAAAAACACCCCTTTCAATCCGAATAAATGGGAAACATAAATCAAAAAGTACTCAGAACTGGCGCAGCCCGTTCTGCATTATGAGTTCTGGATTCTTCTTCAACAAATAATTGAATGAACACCAGGTGACAGCAGGCAGAGTGTTTTTGATTTGTTACTTTTCATTAACTCAATCATGTGCCTTATTACCTGGAAGCATGATAATTAATAAAAAGACTAGCATAAACTAAAAAAAATGAATAGTTCGTTTTTAGCAATTTGAAAATAAAAAATAGATTTTTTGCATACAGAAAGTTTTCCAAAAATTAAACAGTATAGGTGTTTACTATTGTTTAGTTTTTCTTAAGTTATTTATTAAGGTTTTCAGATAAAATTTGTTCTCATGAAACAAGTACTGTATTTTTTGTACATTCACGGGCGATTTAATAAATGCATACACTAACAGAATAGTTTGATAAGAACATGACAGTTATTGTAATTCTTAGCCGCCATTTCTATTAAGAGTCAAGGAAATCAACACCAGACTATTAAATCTTAGTGTTTGGAAGAGAAAGTTAATCTATGTAGTCCTCATAAGCATTTGCCCATCTGCAAGAATGAAAAGATTTTTTCCTTACTCGCTGACTTCCTCCTTCCTATTTTCAAGATAGGTTGGTTTGAAGTGAACCAAACCAACCCAACTTTATAGTTCAGATGATTCGGTTTTTGAAGCTGACTTACCAGTCCACTCTTGCCACCGCATGATTCCGCGACTGATCAATTCTGGATTCTCACCTCCAATAAAACAGGTACGTCCCATCCTCTCACAAGCAATCAGAATTTCACCGTGTCCCATAAATGGGGCTATGACAAAATTATTTGGATTTGTATACATATTTAGTAAGTAAGCGACTATTCCCTCCACTCCTTCTACATGAATTGGTATCTGTGGCTTGGATATTGATTGGCGTGAAAAAATACCTACATACAAATTACCAAGGACTAATTCGTACTGAAATGGCATAGATGTGCAACAGCAAAAGTTATAAATGTTGCCCTCGGAACGTAGCACAGCGACAATTCTAGCTTCATCTATTAAGTAATCATGATTCCAACTTGGGGAAAGGGTTGCAATCGCTAAAGCCGCATTACCAGGAAGCAGGTTTGTGAATTGTTTACTAGCAGTATCTCCACAATAAACGAGATGCTGTTGGTTGAGCATCCATTCGTCACCAACATTAACCCAAGGCTTGCCTTGGGTTAATGTTGGTTTTCCTGCTTGATGCTCCTCAACCAAAGATTTCGCTTTCTTTGCAGCCAACTTAGCTTCTCTGTTTGCCATAGCAATTTTAAAGGCTTGCAACTGTAACTCTTGTTGCCGAAGTCGCCATTGTGCCGCTATTTTAGCTTGCTGTTGGGCAAGTTGTTTGTCTGTTTTGGCCTGAGCTAACTCCAGAGCATGTTCTGCCTGTTCTGCTAAGGCACGTTCTTTACTCCCCGTTCTAGCTATCCTGAGCAGTTCAGTTTTTATATCGGCGATGGGCGTACCTTCTATTTTCTGTTTGACTTGTTGGTGAATATCTTTGGCTATCTGCTTATCGTGTTGCAAGCTACGCTCGCTATATCCAATTTCTTTGGCAAACTCTAAATTTGTTTTGGGAGGTGGTGAAATGATTTCACCACCTTTGAGGGTATGCTGATTATCCCCTGCTTTGGCCATGAGTCCGAGTCTGTCCAAAATTTTCTGGCGTTCCAAGAGCATTTCTGCTCGCTCTAGAGGTTTTAACTCATTGCGGATAAAGTTCTCGTCAATTTCCGCCAAACGCGCTTGATCAGCATCTTCGTAATCAACAACATTACACTCGATTTTTTCTAAACCAAGTAGCCGACAAGCTGTCAGACGGTGTAGCCCAGCAATCAAGTTCAGCTTTCGGTCTACTGTGATCGGGTTCAATAGACCATTAGCCTGAATTGATTCTTTCAACTCCTCAACGTTATCACCGTTGAGGGGACGGCGGTTATGACCTATTTTAATTTGGTGTATGGCTACTGACTTTATAGGCATAATTGCTGCTCTTTAGTGTTGTCAGCGAAAACACTAACAATAAGATATCGCTAGTTTATTTAATCAGTACTATCAAAAACAGAAATTTCATAATAACTTTGATTAAAATGTTTTATGTCTGTCCATTCTGCTGATAGTCATAGAAAGAAGAAAGTATAAATTTGATGGTGAATCGTAAATTTCACGGATTGCTCCAAAACACGGAAGAAAGCTATTGAACCAATTAATATTTTGGATTTCTGTTTGATTTTGGAGAATGACATCTGTATACTTATTCTCACTTCATTCTTAAACCTTTGTCCTTTATCATGATTGATTGCTCTCAGTACTGACTCGCTTAAAATTACGGAAGTTAATTGCCATCATAAAGTTCCCTGTTTTAGTATTTGAGTTATCTGCTTGGGCGTGAAAGGCAGAAGCTACAGCAACTTTCAGGTATATAGACTACGTTTTCAATAGAGAGGGAGTGAGAGAGTGAGAGAAGGAGAGATGTAGTGAAATCAATTGGAAAACGTTGTAGTGTTTTTCTTTTTTTGTAGTTTTGGCAACAACATTTTTTCTACATTCTGTTCTTTGAAACTTGAATAGAGTAAAAAAAATAAGATAAAACATATGCATTTGTGGTTGACAAGATAAAAGTTTTTTGCGAGTATGGAAGACAGGGTTTTGCAAATTAGATCTAACGTCGCTTCGTTTTACTTGAGACTGAGGTCTCTCAAATAGCATCTCTAGGTCTTTAAAGTCATTGATCCGATATTTCTATATTTTGATTGGATAAAATCGTGGATTTTGGTGTAACAATACAATCCATTTCACTATCGACATAGTTATTCTAGGTAGTTTTGTTCTAAGGAATTACGTAGAAGAGTTTCTAAAACTTCTTAAGACTTTTCCAGTCAAAAATATAAGAGCTACACAGGAAAAGTTCTCTTAAAAAATTTTCATATCCATTCACGGCAATCAACAGATATAGCTATTTAGACTAAGCTTCAACATGACACAATTGAGATGAAAGATGGCAACAGAAAAAGGAAGTCAGTTATACACGAAACCGACCTATCGGTGGCCAATTTTATTGGCAGCTCTTGTTGCTTCAGCAACCGGACTTGTATTATTTCATAACTTAGCAAGAAGATCCAACCTTCACACTCAGGCAGTAAAAGCGCCAAAGACAGCCCCAACGAGGATTGTCAGAGTTGCTGTGACTGCGTTGGGACGTTTGCAGCCTCAAGGTGAAGTTACTAGATTGTTTGCTCCTAGCTCACTCTCTGGTGTCCGAGTTGAAAAAATGTTGGTCAAAGAAGGAGATGAGGTTCGCAGTGGACAAGTTTTGGCTTTATTAGAAAACTATGCTCGGAGTAAAGCAGCTCTACAACAAGCTTCAGACAAAGTTCAAATTGCTCAAGCTCAACTGGCGCAAGTCAAAGCTGGAGCTAAAACAGGAGAGGTAGACGCTCAAAAAGCGGCGATCGCTCGTTTGGAATCACAATTAAAAGGAGATACGGCGACTAAGCGAGCGACAATTGCTCGTTTGCAGGCTGAATTAGAAAATGCTCAAACCGAAAACAATCGATATCAGCAACTCTACAACCAAGGTGCCATTTCTGCTTCCACAGCAGACAGCAAGCGTTTGCAACAACGGACAGTGCAACAGCAACTGACAGAAGCTCAAGCAGATCTTAATAGCACTGTCAACACAATCAACGACCAGTTCAGGGAGGCAAAAGCCAAACTGGGGAGTATCAAAGAAGTACGTGTTGTCGATGTTAAATTGGCAGATGTTCAAGTCCAAAGCGCTATCACTGCCGTCCAACAAGCAAAAGCAGACTACGATTTAACATATCTCAAATCTCCCATAGATGGAAGAATTTTGAAAATTCACGCCAAAACAGGAGAAGTGAACAGTAATGAAGGGATTATTGAGATAGGCAAAACATCTCAAATGTATGTGGTGGCAGAAGTTTATCAAACTGATATTAGCAAAGTCCGTATCGGTCAAAAAGCGACCATCACCAGCACTGCGTTCTCCAAAAAAATAAAAGGAACCGTAAGTGAAATTGGTTTGCAAGTTGACAGACAAAATATCCTCAGTGTCAATCCAGCAGCAGATACAGACCGCAGAATCATTCAGGTGAAAATCCGTATTGATGATCCAGCAGATAGTCAAAGAGTCGCAGGTTTAACCAATTTACAAGTGGATGTCGCCATTCACATTCAGTCAACAGTGAACAATCATCAGTGAACAGTGATAAGCTGTTGGATTTTTAACTTGCATATTGATCGTCTTGAGTGTTGACCGTTAACTGTTGAGTGTCAACTTAGGACAGTCAACAAACCTAACTATTAATTATGCAATTTAAATGTGTTTTAGCTTAGCTGATAACTGGAACTGATTTTTGGTAACTGATAACCCTTCGGGTTCGCAGTCGCCTACGGAGGGAGACCCTCCTGCAGCGCTGGCTCACTGATAACTGAGAAGTGTATTAAAGGCTGGAATAATGGCTGTTAAAATTCCTTTGGCATGGCTGCAACTCGTCCGAAACAAAGTTCGTTCTCTTGTGGCTGTTGCTGGTATTGGTTTTATTGTAATTTTGATGTTTATCCAACTTGGTTTCCAAGATGCTCTTTATACCAGCGCTACTCAAGTGCATCGACATCTCCAGGGTGATTTATTTTTAATCAGTTCTCAATACAAAGCATTAACAGCAAATCAAAGCTTTTTTCGGACTCGCTTGTATCAAGCTTTGGGGTTTAATGGTGTCGAGTCTGTCAGTTCTATGTATATAGGATTTGCCAAATTTAAAAATCCTGTCAACGGTCAAAAATACTCAATATATGTTATTGGGTTTGAGCCAGGAAAGCCTGTTATGAATCTGCCAGAAATTGAGGCAAACTTAGATAAAATTCAAATTCCTGATGTTGTGCTTTTTGATCGTAATTCTCGACCAGAATTTGGAAATATTCCTGAAAGATTTGAAAAAGAAAAGACAGAACAATTTATTGAGATTTTTCCTTTTAACTCATTATCTGGTTATAGAGTGAGAGTGGGTGGCTTGTTCAGCTTAGGTTCCTCCTTTGGGGTAGATGGAAATTTAATTGTCAGCGACTCTACCTTCTTGAGAATATTTCAAAATAGCCGTCCATCAGAAATGATAGATATAGGTGCAATAACCCTTAAGCCTGGTGTTAATCCACAAAATGTTCAACGAGAGTTACAAGCTAACTTACCTAATGATATCTTGGTTTTTACTCGTCAACAATTTATTGACTTTGAAAAAGAATATTGGGCTAACAGAACACCAATTGGTTTTATCCTGAATCTCATGTTATCAATGGCTTCTGTCGTTGGGATCGTCATTGTTTATCAAATTCTTTACAGTAATATTTCCAATCATTTAGTTGCTTATGCTACTTTAAAAGCCATAGGTTACGCGAACAATTATCTATTTCATGTTGTCTTTCAGCAGGCTATCATCTTGGCGGTTTTGGGTTACATACCTGGATTTTTCTTTTCTTTAGGTATATATAATTTTGCGATGCAAGCCACTAAATTACCAATAATGATGTCTGTAAACAATGGAATCATCGTTTTCATGTCAACAATATTAATGTGTATGATTTCTGGAGCACTAGCTATTAACCAGCTTCGCTCTACAGATCCAGCAGATATTTTCTAGCATTAGTCATTAGTTATTTTTCAATATACAGCGCTTTTGAGGTACGTGAGGTACACCAATTTCAGGGATAGTTTTTAAACTTTGAATTTGAATCGGTTGCTGTACCTCATAAACATCGAATCTGCTGTAAATGAACGCCACTTGCACTCCATGAGGGGAAACCCTCCAACAGAACGTAACGCGGTGGCTGCTAATGACGAAGAACAACTCCTTAAAAAGGACTCCAGTTTTTCATTACAATCCTCTATCCTTTATCCTCTATGAACCTCAACAACAAAACTCTCCTCATCACTGGAATTGGCGGATTTATTGGCTTGCGTGCTACAGAAGTAGCTATGGCGCAAGGGATAAAGGTTTGTGGATTACAAGATTCTTCAGATAAGAATAAAAAAGCACAAAACTTGGGTGCTAAGGTGATTTATGGCAGTGTCACTGATCCAACTGCTGCTGAAAAGGCATGTCTTGGAGTAGACATAGTTTTACACACAGATGAACTAGCTAAAGAAGGTGGTTCACTCGACCAATTTCGCCAGAGAAATGTTGAGGGAACAGTTAACATAGCTCAAGCGGCTAAAAATGCTGGTGTGAAAACTTTTGTTCATCTCTCAAGTGTTCTAGTCTACGGTTTTAACTATCCTGATCGCATCACAGAAGATGGACCATTACGTGGTGAAGATAATCCCTACTGTCAAACAAAAATAGAAGCTGAAAAAGCACTTTTAGAACTGAACGAGCCTGGCAATTTTGGCATCATGATTATTAGACCAGGAGATGTTTACGGACCTGGAAGTATTCCCTGGACAATTCGACCACTTATGATGATGAAGCAAAAATTATTTGCATATGCTAATGATGGGCGAGGAGTCATTAATCATGTCTACGTTGATAACCTGATTGATGCCATCTTTCTTGCTATCGAAAAAGAAGCATATGGGGAAATCTTCAATGTCACTGATGGACAAGAAACAACTTGGAAAGAATATTTTACACACTTAGCAGAGGTAGCAGGTTTAGCCGCACCCTTTTCTTTACCAAAAGATGAACTGAAATTATTTCTCAAATTGCGCTATCAAGGACAAAAACTTTTCCGCAAAGAAGCCGATCTTCTACCAGAAGTTGTAGATTTTATGACTCGCCCTTACGCGTATTCAATTGCGAAAGCACAAAACAGGTTAAATTATCAACCAACAATTGATTTAAAAGAGGGTATGCGGCTGACACAGGAATGGCTTAAAAAAACAGATCTTCAAAAATTTGTCCAATAAAGTTGTCGCGCGATACTTTACTTTTTACTCCAGACTCCAAACAACAAGAAGTTTCTCTATAAACTTCTTGTTAAGCAACAACTCTCATCTCTCACGGAATCTCTGCATCCTTTTTTTATGACCAACAACCAGCCAAGATTGAGCATTGGACTGCCTGTATACAATGGCGAGAAATTTTTAAAAGAAGCCATAGATTCACTTTTGGCTCAAACATTTGAAGATTTTGAGCTAATTATCTCAGATAATGCATCAACAGATAAGACTGAGGAAATTTGTAGAGCATACGCTATTAAAGATAAACGCATTCGTTACTACCGTAACGAAAAGAATATCGGCGGTGCCTGTAACTTCAACCGTGTATTTGAATTGTCTTCAGGTGAGTACTTCAAATGGGCTGCCCATGATGATCTGCATGCTCCAGATTTTTTGATGAAGTGCATTGAGGTACTTGACCAAGATCCTACCCTTATCTTGTGTCATTCCAAAACCTATTTCATTGACGAACACGGGAAATTTCTACAAAACTACGATATCCAACTCCAAACTGATTCACCAATACCACACGAGCGTTTTCATCAGCTTCTGGCTAAGCACCTCTGCTATCAAACTTACGGCGTGATACGCGCAAGCGCCCTCAGAAAGACACCACCTATAGGTAGTCACGGTGCTGCAGACGCCATTTTTTTGTTAAGACTTGGTCTGCTTGGACGGTTTTATGAAATTCCTGAATACCTATTCTTTGCTAGAAGCCATTCACAACAATCATTGAGTCTGTTCTTTCCACATCACTTGTCGTTTACTAACAATAATCCACAATACTCATTGAGTATGCTCCCTGATTTCTATGCGTATACAGTGTGGTTTGATTCTTCAAAAAAGGGGAAAATTCTGCTTCCACATTGGAGAATATTTTGGGAGTATTTGCTCTCGGTATGGTATGTTCCACTTAATTACTACGAGCGAATCTGTTGCTATATAAGTTTGCTGAAACAGCTAAAAGGGACAGAATATCTTTTGATAAAAGACCTGCTTATAGCTGCTCAAATGTTCTCGAAACGTTTGCAAATAAAATCAATACAAGAACAGGCAAGCTTTTTTGGTAATTAACTCTATTCCATTCTAATATCAAGTCTGTAACTGGCGATCGCCTACAGGCTTGATATTACAGACTCAAGACTTACGCCAAAATAACGTAGTTGCGTGATTGCGACGTCAGGAAGCAATCTCACAGTCTTCTTCTTTCGTAACTCGTGCGTAAGTCCCAAGACTAAAGCTATTTACTGTGCCACTCAAGTAGAAAAAGTGTTCTTGAGCTTTTTCTACATCTTAAAACAAAGGTAAAAGAACTTGTTGAGAACTGCATAGCTCATGCTTAAAATATCTCAAATCAACACTTTTTTTCTCGCTATCGTAGCAAGCATCAGTTTAATTAGAACAGTGAATGCAGAATCCACTGCAACACTCACTGTTGTAGTAAATGGGCTACATCACAAAAATGGTCAAGTTTGCCTAAGAGTATACTCCGGTGAAAAAGGATTTCCTGATAGTAATACCAGTGAAGTACAAAGTGGTTGCACTCAGATAACAGGAAGTTCTGTGAAGAAGCAGTTCTCAGGCTTGAAGCCAGGAACTTATGCTGTCGCCGTTGTTGATGACCAAAATGGAGACCACAAACTAAACAAAGACTTTTTCGGTATTCCAAAAGAAGGTTTTGGTATTTCCCAAAATCCTACTATATCAATATCAACGGGGACACCAAAGTTTCGCGATGCGAGTTTTCTGCTGAAAAAAAATACAACTATCAATATAGTCATGAAATATTCGCTCGATCCATAAAACGTCAAATTCCACTGAACAGTTATCAGTGATTTGAAGCTAATGCTGTTAACTGTTTACTGATAACTGTTCACTGAATAAAAAACTATACCAATTATGAAAGAGTTAGCGATTTTCCTGTCAAAGTCTTTACTGGGCTGGTTGGCTATTCAGGTATGTTTTACGGTTGTTTTTTTGTTGTACCTGCGCTTATCCCAGAAAAACTCATTACCAGACGAGCAGTTGCCCAAAACTGCGGTTATTCTCTGTTTACGCGGAGCTGATCCGTTTCTGACTCATTGCTTGCGATCGCTACTCAACCAAAACTACCCACAATATGATTTAAAGCTGATCGTTGATAGTCAAGAAGATCCCGCTTGGAAAATTGCTACTGATACCATCCGTGAGCAAAAAGCGACCAACGTCCAAATCAGCCCCTTGAGGATAGCGCGCCAAAATTGTAGTCTCAAATGCAGTTCCCTAGTGCAAGCTGTCTCGGAGTTGGACAATTCCTACAAAGTCGTTGCCCTAGTAGATGCTGATACAGTCGTCCATCCCAATTGGTTGCGTGAATTAGTCAGCCCTCTCGCCCATCCCAAAGTCGGGGCGACAACGGGTAATCGTTGGTACCTGCCGACAGGTAGATATTGGGGGTCTTTGGTGCGGTACGCAGGCAATGTATCTACAGTGGTGCAAATGTACTTGTTCCGAATTCCTTGGGGTGGGACTTTGGCTGTGAAAACAGAACTACTTCACCAAACAGAACTGCTAGATAAGTGGGGGCAAGCCTTCAACGAAGATACCATGATCCGCAAGGTCTTGGAAAAACATGGGATGCAAGTCAAGTTTGTGCCTTCTCTAATAATGCTCAATCGGGAAGAGTGCGAATTACCTAGCTTAAGATACTCGCTAATGCGCCAACTACTGTCTGCTCGGCTTTATCACCCTTTATGGTTGGCTGTAGTTAGTGATGTTGTTTCCAGTATACTGATGCCTACTCTCGTCATAGTGTTGTTTCTGGTGGCGTTGTTGAGCGGAGAATGGAATATTGCAGGTTTGTCGTTTGGCTGCTTTAGCATTTATACGGTGGGATTACTCCTAATGATGTTGGCATTGGAGCAAGGGGTACAGCAAGTGATTCGCAAACATGGTGAGCCGATGACAAAATTGTCAGCTCTAACAATAGTGAAAATGCTAATAGCGATTCCCTTGACACAGTGGGTTTATGGGTTAGCAATGGTATCATCCCTAGGGATGCGAAAAGTCAACTGGCGTGGCGTGACTTATCGAATCAAAAGTCCTTGGAACATCCGCCTAGTTGAATATCGCCCTTATCAGGTTTCAAATCGAGCTGATAATAGTAAGGTGTCTATATGACATCAGCTCATATTTCTTACAACTTGTTTCTATACCATCTCTAACAATCCCTCTTGTCGTGAAATCACTGGTGTATAACCCAGTTCCCGTCGTGCTTTGCTATCATCTACTGTGACTTGGGATCCGATCATAGACAACGCTGTTCGGGTGATTGAAGGTGAACCTTTAAGCTTTAACAACTCCCAAGCCCTCTCTAAACTCCATGCTAATGTCCAGGCTAACCAACGTGGTATGCTGAGTCTACCTGGTTCAACTCCTTGAGTACGTGCTAACTCTGTAATAAAGCTTCGGAATTCCACAGGCGAACCATCAGTAATGAAGTAAATTTCACCCCCCTTTCCTCGTTCTGCGACACAAATCAGCCCTTCACACAAGTTTTTTACGTGACAGGTAGAAGTCAGATAGCGACCTCCAGAAATCCAGGCAAACTCTCCATTGCGGATAGCTTTAACAAAGCGTGGTAACAATGTGGTGTCTCCTTTTCCCCACACAAAACGCGGACGAACCACTACTGTTGTGAGTTCAGGTGAGTTTGCTTCAATGACCTTTGTTTCTGCGATCGCTTTAGTCAGTGGATAAGGACCTAATGGTTTTACAGGACGAAGTCGAGTTTCATCAGCATTAATGATTGCTTTTCCTCCTATCAATACAGCTTCGCTACTCACATAAACAAGGCGTGATACACCTGTTTCCCTTGCTGCAGCAATGACTTGTTGTGTTCCATCTATATTCACTTTCTGGAACTCTTCTAAAACTCCCCAGTCATCTACCTTTGCAGCTGCATGAAAGACAACTGTACATCCTTCCATCCCAGACTTCAGTACCTCGAAGTCATTAATATCTCCAAAGATTGGAACAGCACCACAGGACTTGAGTATGTCAATTTCAGTCTCCCATTTTACCAGCGCCTGTACTTCAACTCCCTGTTGTACAAGAGTGGTTATTAGGTTGCGACCAACAAACCCCGATCCACCAGTCACAAACACACGCATCCGTTTGTCTCCTTAGTTTTACTACGTTTACTGTTCAAGCCTTTTTCAAAAAAACCATACAACTTGAACACAAGGAAAAAAAGCGTACTTTATAAGATGTACAAAATACGCAGAACATGTCTAAATTTCCCAGATTTTTCACTTAGCTTTTGATGAGTTTGTAATGGTATTTAAAGTGCTAGTTCACTTTTCAACATTGGGTAGGTAAGTGAAGCACCATAGTAGCTTCCTTTATCTTCTTTTAGAAGCTCTTCGGTGCTTAGAAATTTCTTCACCAGCCTACATTAACGCCCGTTGCAGTGAGTATGTGGAGTCGTCACTTTTTGCTTTATCTATCCTCTTAACACTTCGAGTACGAAATTTTACCAAACATTCCAAAACATATATACTTGCTAAAAATAAGGAGCAATAAACAACCGTATTCTAATTGATATGAGCCAGATTCACTCTAACATACAATTTCTTAATTTTTAGGAGATTTTATATATGATTTTAGTATGATTATCACTGAAAAAATACTACATCGACAACAAGCAATTTCTTTTTTTCTGTAACAGATGAACATTACCTAACTTTTGAGACAAACTCTAATTTGATAATTTTGTTGCAGATTCATCAGTTATCATTTGCAATAAAATATAAAATAGCAATCAATCAGCAAAAATTGAATTGACTCACAAGCAGTAAAATAGATAACCAAGGAAAATTGGTATTCCTGAAAAGGACTGGAAAGAAGATATCCAGAGTCACTGATGAGACTTTAACTTTCAAACAATATAAATAGCAGCCATCATGAACTGCAAACCACCGGATACATGAAAATTTATCTTCTTTTTTCTGTGTTCTGAGTTGGTGAGTTCTGAATTGATGAGTTCTATTTTCAAGTCAGGGTTAGTAAGAATAGAAAAATTTTTCTGCTTACTAAGAATCTCTCGCAATGCGTAAATCCTAAAGTGGTCTGGGCTATTGCTGAGAAGTGTACTTCTGTTGGACACCAGTTTTTAGCTTTCAAAAAAGACAAAAATACATAGAGATTATGAACAAGCAACCTCTTCGCATTGCGGTTTTTACAAGCTTGTATGCTCCTTTTTTATCAGGAGTTTCTGTAGCAGTACACCAGCGGGTTCGTTGGTTGTTACAGCAAGGACATGAAGTCTTTCTTATTCACCCTCAAATCAACGACCAGTATCCCAAATCTGTGAGCAATCGTCCCATGCCAGGGATAGAAGAGTTAAAGGCTTTCCCTAATTTTTCTGACTACGCATTTCCCACACAGCCGTTGATATTTTACAAGTCTCTTCCGCAACCATTACACTATCGGCATTGGAGTGATACTAAGTTATTAGAAAAGTTCCAGCCTGATATTATAGTCGTTGAAGAAGCGGCACAAATCAGAGGATTTTACTCACTTTATTTACAAGGTTACGGTCGTGCGATTGGGAGTGAATACGCAAAGCGAACAGGTACCCCGATAATATCTCTCTTTCATACAGATATTGTTGCCTATATCGAATATTACTTAGGAAATCAGTTTTTCAGCCTGATTCGTCCGATCATTCCCTTTTTGATTAAGCAGTTCAGTGAGATTTATGATGTCAGTCTCTTTCCTTCGCGAGAACAGCTTGCTAAGTACGAACAGATGAAATGCCAACGTAGTGAATATCTCTCTTTCCAAGGAGTTGATTGTCAAAAATTTAATCCGGCAAACATCTGTTATAACCCTATTCCTAACGATGATCGACCAACTCTTCTTTTTGTTGGACGCATTACCGCAGAAAAGAATGTTACCCAACTTCTAGACGCATATCCACTGATCGCGGCCAAAATTCCTGATGTGCATTTGGTCATTATTGGAAGTGGTCCTTACGATGCCGAAGTCCGCAAGCGTGCTGAAGAGTTTAAATCAGGTGTGACTGTATGGGGTGAGTCCCACGGAACAGAACTTTTAGGCTGGTATGCTCGTGCAGATGTTTTTGTCAATCCCTCACTAACTGAAAACTTCTGCACATCAAATAACGAAGCGCTAGCTTCTGGAACGCCTGTTGTCGCTGCTATTGCACCCTCAACCTCAGAGCAAATCAAACCCGGTTTTAACGGCTTGTTAGCCCAACCAAATAACTCAACTGATTTTGCTGACAAGGTGATTTCAATTCTTGAAAATCCTGACCTCAAGAAAGAAATGTCTCAACACGCTCGCTTCTCTATACTTGAATTTGATTGGTCAGTCTGTATGGAGAAGTTTGAGAATAAACTTTATGAGCTTGTTGGAGTACATAAACACTCAGAGGCAAAAGTTGTGTAAGCAATAAGAGCAAACAGAGATTAACTCATCTCCCGGCTATGAAATTTTCACTCCGTTTAATTTCATAAAAAGCCGGGAGATTTCGAGTCATTAGTCATTAGTCATTAGTCTTTAGTCATTAGTAGCTGAGGAGCGAAAAATAGTCATTAATTATACTAATGACTAGTGACCAGTGACTAATGACCAAGACGGGGCAAGGAGACAATTCCTCCCCGTTTTAGAAAAAGCGGGGATTCCTTGCCTCGTCTTCTTGAGGAGATGGGGTGAGTGAAGGAATGAGGGAGTGGGGGAGTGTGGGACAAAAGTTATTGAGCATTAACTTTTCTCTCCCTCTTTTCTTCTTTCTCTCTCTCTCCCTCTTTCCCTCTCTCCCTCTTTCCCTCCCTCCTTCTCTACCGCGAAGTTTGCCCAGATATTTTTTGAATTTGCTGGGTGAAGTATGTTTGATCAGAGTTTAATTGTTGTGCGATCGCAAGACCTTTTTGAAAAGCTGTTAATGCTTGTGGATAGTCTTTGCGTTGCAAATGAATTTGCCCAATTTGATCATAAGCACTCATTAAACCGTAAAAGTTGACGGCTTGCTCCTGTGCCTGTACAAGAATTTGGCTGGCTTGCAAAGCCTCTTCTACTTGTCCTTGAGAACGATACAGTGGAATTAACTTTTGCAAAACTTCACTAGCACGAATATATTGCTGTGATTGCCAAGCTATGGTGTATGCTTCTTTGTAATTCTTGAAAGCTTCTTGTAGGAAGCTGGGGTTTTCTCGTGCCAAAGATTCGTAGTCTGAGCCAATAGATTGCTTTAATGTTGCTAACTCCACAGGGTTGTTTTGGCGTTGGTAGATTTCTGCTAGCTTATTACGTATCTTTATTGATTGCTCTGGTTGTTTTAATTGCTTGTAAATGTAAGCAAGTTGTTGTAAATATGATATTTCGTTGGCAGAATCGTTTTTAGAGTCACCAAAAGTGAGCAATTTCTCATAAGTCGCTGCTGCTGATACGTAATCAAACCAACTTAAATGTAATTCTCCAATCGTCTTTAGGGTGTCTACTTCTGCTGCAGTATCTCCTTGCTGTCGTACGGCTGTCAAAACTTGGTCATAAACTTGCAGCGCCTCTTTAGGCGATCGCACTTGTTGGTAAGCTTGACCTATGGCTCGCAACAGTTGTAGATCTATCGTGTTTTCTATTGTGTTTTGGGCGATCGTGTTTTGGGATTTTGTTTTTTGGGGTTGCGCCTGTTTTTGAATAGCTTGCAATCGCTGTGTGATGTACTGCACTTCTTGGCGATTGTTTTCTCTCCAAGCAATTTCACCCACTCGCGACAGTGCTTGCACCTCAGCTAATGAACCCAAAAAGCGACGCAAGCGCAACTCTCGATTCCAGATATCGAATGCTGTTATCTTGTCTGCTGCTTGTAGTGCCGCTGTAGCTTGCTGATTGAGCTTATCTAGCGCCGCCTGCAAATTTTGACTTTCTTCCAAGGTCAGCGGCTGCTTATCTTTTGGTGAACGTGGTAGTAGTGGGTCAGGTGTGGTAATCTCTAGCGGATTCGGGGGAAATTTATCTGGCTGTTGAGGCTTTGTGCTCGCTGCTAATGTTAGCGAATTGCAAAACAGACAGAATGTAGCAGTCGCAGTAATGGTAACACTTAAGCGTCGTAGCATAGACATTTTACCTTTTCGTCGGATCACAAAGGGACAAGGCGTTAACAATTCAAAATTCGCTCATTCAAAATTCAAAACTCAAAATTCAAAACCACCGTTCGCGCAGCGTGCCCGTAAGCGCAAAGCGCACACTTCGTGAACGCGCAGCGTGTCCGTAAGGACTTAGGGCATAGTTCTGATCCCCAGAAGCCAGCGATCAGACTTCTCTCAAAATTTGCAATCTTCCTCTACCTGACGAGAGTCAGCAAAAAAATTCTCCTGAGAAAACAGTCAACTACAAGCTATACAATACTTTCTAATACAATTTATATTTATCCAGCTACACACTGGTAGCTTTAAATACCAAGTAGCTTGGTTGACCCAATTCAAAATCTGGAATTCAAGATTGGTATAATGACTCATTCTACTGATATTGCCACGTTAGCCCGTTGGATGGCAGCAGATTTTAGCAATCAAGAACAAGCTATAGAAAACCCACCTTTTTATGCCCACATCCGTGTTTGTATGCGTCCTGTGTTTTTGGGGTTATCATCAGGCGTGAGTTTGTTTCTTGAACAAGCTTATGACTACATGATCAATGACCCCTATCGTTTGCGGGTGTTGAACTTGATAAACGCAGAAAACCATATTATTTTGGAAAACTATACTGTCAAAGAAGAACAACGGTTCTACGGTGCATCCCGTAACCTTGAGCGCTTGAAAACTCTCAGCGCCGACGATGTGGAAATAATGCCAGGCTGCAACATGATTGTAGAGTGGACGGGTCACAGCTTCAAAGGCAAGGTAGAGCCGGGAAAAGGTTGTATCGTGTTTCGCAATAATAAAAAGACTTATCTTGACAATGAATTTGAAGTCAATGAACAAAAATTGATTAGCCTTGACCGAGGACGCGATATAGAAACCGATGAGCATGCTTGGGGGTCGATCGCTGGACCATTTTACTTTTTCCGTCGGGCTAATTTTGCAGATGAGGTGAAACTCACTCAAGAGTCGCAGAGTTCTAACTCTTGAGTGAGTGCAAAAGCACCTTTGAATAAAGGTTAGTGTTGAGTTTTGAGTTTGGAACAACATCCAATCACTTGGAACTTAGCACTTGGACATTCCTGTGATATCCTAGTTGCTGCCAAATTCACGCTGACTCTAACTTTCACACCAAAGGTTGTAATTGGTCATGAGTTAAACTATAATGGATTAGCACTTCAAGATATAGCTATTCAAAAGCTCATATAAAAAGCAGTGCAATTTGTCAAGTGCAAATAAGCGCACAAGCGGCGACATAGCCAAGTGGTAAGGCAGAGGTCTGCAAAACCTTTATCCCCCGGTTCAAATCCGGGTGTCGCCTTTAATAAAAGTTTAAACTTCAGGGCTTTCAAGCCCTTTTTTAGTCGAAGTTTTTGGGTAAGTCTCAGTAGTTTTTGAAACTTATTGATGGTATTGAGTTGATGGTATTGAGGATAAATATTTATGAGTGATACATTTACTCACGGTTATGCTTTGTTAATTGGTGTTGGTGAGTCTGCTTATAGTCCGTTATCTTTGCCAGTAACCGTCAAAGATACTCAGACCATTTATGCTGCTTTAATTGATCCTGAACTGTGTGCGTATCCCGATGATAAAGAGCATATCCGAGTGCTGAATAATCAGCAAACAACACAGCAAGGCATCTTGGATGGTTTGAATTGGCTAAAGGAAAAAGCAAACACAGATCCAAGTGCGACTGTATTTATTTATTACTCCGGACATGGCTGGTTGGAAGAGGCTAATAAGAGCTACTATCTCCTGCAACATGACATTGATCCCTTTGACTTAGCGGGATCGGCACTAGCAGCTGAAACTTTTACTAATGCATTGCGACAAATTCAAGCTGAGCGTTTGCTGGTTATTATTGATAGCTGTCATGCAGCAGGTATGGCAACCTCTAAAGAAGGTAAAATCACCCCTACTCTAAACCTTCCAAAAGGTTTTGTAGAAATTGCTCCTTCCAAAGGCTTAATTGATGAATTGAAACAAGGTAAAGGCAGAGTTGTTTTTACATCATCAGAGGGAGAGCAATACTCTTGGATCAAAGATGACTCAAACAGTATTTATACATATCATTTTCTTGAAGCTTTGCAGGGTGCAGCAAATAAACCTGGTGACACAGAAGTTAAAGTTTCTAACTTAATGAATCACCTCAGCAAAGCTGTGCCTGAAAGTGCGTCGCAGTTATATGGTGCAGAACAAACTCCTCACTTCGACATGGATGCAGGAGATTTTGTGATTGCTAAACTTAGAGGTGGTAAAGGTTTACCTGCTAAAGGATGGGAGGAAGTTCAGCCTCAAGCTACTCAAAAAATTAACCAAATAGCTCAAAATATTCAGCAGTATGGAAGATACATCACCAACATCAATGAAGTTCGTGATGTCCAAAACTTCCATATTGGTGATGTTGTTCATAACAATTAATTGCTGAAATCTATAGCAGAATTATAAATGGCGATTGAGGATGAAATAAGCTCTATTTTGGATCGTGTTGCCAGACATCAACACACTGAAGCGGATATTACATATTTGCTTCAGTTATCTAAGAATGTTGGTAACGATCGCGATCTGGTGCAGCTAGGTAAGAATATTGTTAATATTGGACACCTACACGGAGGGGAATTTCAGATTGGCGATCGCATTTATCAGGGTGCTGATGCAGAAGCCATAAAAGAAGCATTGCGTTTGGTTTTGCAAGAAAAGCAAAAAGCTCAACGTCCTCGCAATGAGAAACAATTGCTGCAAGAAGTGAAAACGGAAGTTGTTACCCGACTTAAACAATCCTTGCATAATGCAGTTTTGATAAATTTGGGGAAGGAAGCGCAACCTGAACAAGTAAAGTGTCCTTATAGTCCAGATATAAAAACATGGCATAACAAGCGCGAACCGATTCCCAATAACCGAAGTATTTTAGAAGTTTTTGAGCAGGAAGAAATAGCGGGTAAATTGCTAATCTTGGGTAATCCTGGTGCTGGCAAAACTACTACAATGCTAGATTTAGCGAAAGCTTTGATAGCACGAGCCGAACAAGATGCTGATTATCCAATTCCAGTGCTGTTTAATCTCTCGACTTGGAAGGATGATAAGCAGTCGATCCGTGAGTGGCTAGTTGCAGAGCTTAAATCGAAATACGGGGTGCGGAAAGATATTGCTGCAAAGTGGGTAGATGATACCAAGTTATTACCGATGCTGGATGGGCTGGATGAATTGGAATCAGTGCGTCAAGAACCTTGTGTGCAGAAGATTAACGAATTTTTGCAAAGCGAATGGCGATCGCACTCTTTGGTGGTGTGTAGTCGTCTAGAAGAGTATGAGAAAGTTGTGCGAGGACAATGGCAACAAGATGTTGCGCAGGAGTCAGAAGAAATATCACCGAGGCAGGGGATACGCTTACATCTGAATGAAGCCATTCGGCTACAACCGCTTACAGATGAAGAGATTCAAGCATATTTAACACGGCTAAACCAAATAGAACTCTGGAAAACGCTTTTACTAGATTTAGAGCTATTAAATTTGGTGAGAACACCTCTATTTTTGTCAGTTTTAGGATTGATTTCGTTTCAGGAAACACAGTTTCTTCAAGATTGGAAAACACTCACTTCGAGCGAAGAACGTCTAAAATTCCTCCTTGATGCTTACTGGGAACATGCTATAAAAAGAGAGCTTGTGACTCCACAGAAAAATTCTCCTAGTATAAAAAAAACTCGAAAATGGTTGGTGTTTTTGGCACAACAGTTGCAAAGTGAATCACAAACAGAGTTTCTCATAGAGGAAATGCAACCTCAGATCATTGGCAAAAAACTTTATCAATGGCAATACTGGTTTCTACTTTTCACTATTGCTATATTTTGTACAGGAATCATTGTCAGAACTAGTTTGCTACCCTATTTTCAGCCACCTAGTAGTTTAGGAATTTTCTGGCTTATTCTAATCTTAGGTTTAGCTCCTGGTTTCATGCTTGCAACAGAGTCTAAAGCTGACGGAGCGCGACTAATACTTTACCCTTGGGTTAGCCTCTTTTGTTGGCTGTTTAAACGTGATTTACCAACAGAGTTTAGGCAATATATACCTATAATACACAAAATTTCTCTTTCTCACAGATTACGTGTAAGGATTCCGTCATTTCAGGAAATAGAAAGAGATGTTTTATTCCCATTAAGGTTTATCTCATCATTATTTTCCTTAATTTACTTGATGCCAATAATATTATTAATGCACCCACTACATATATTGCTAGGAGACGTAATTTATAGTTTTGGCTTTAAAAGAGTCGGTATTTTACTAAGAAAAAGCGCCAAGAAAGTAACCCGTAATACCAATTTAGCCATGAAAGAAGATGGTGAATCCAAGTCGCCCTATCTTCATTATGATTTCCTCTTTTTATTGACAATTGAGTATGTGAAATTCATTGGAATAAAAAGAACTTTTTTACTAAAGATATTTTATTTTTTAGACTTAATTGTATCGATACCACCCTGCATATTTATCACTCCATTTTTATTGATTAGTGTATGTTTATTTGCTCAAATAGAAAACTCAGACAAACCCAATCAAGGTTTTCATGAAGAATTAAAAACCGCATTATTTATTGGTATTATTCATATTTCCTATACTTGTTTTTTGATGTATTTTAAGATTAAACCAACAATATTGTCTCAAACGATTTCTCTTATTCTTGGTTTCTCACTAAGCTTTGCTTGCTTATCTCTAATCAAGCATCTTTCTCTTCGTACTATTCTCTGGTGTCATAGATACATCCCCTGGAACTATGCCCGCTTCCTCGACTACTGCACCGAACGCCTTCTACTCCAGCGCGTTGGTGGACGCTATCGCTTTATCCACAAACTCTTTCAAGAGCACTTTGCCGCCATGCCCTTGGAAAAATAGCCTATATATACTTTATAAAAAATAAGACTCACTTAACTCTCTATTTTATGTGTTTTTACAGAAATATTTTTTAACTGACTGGACGTACCACACGAATTAGTTTTGCTTTCAACGATTCTTCTGCTGTCACAGCCTCATGTATCCGTGTGGCAAACTGCTCCCAATTACGATTGTTGGTACAAACAATAATGCCGAAGTGGTTATCATCACGACGATGCAAACGGATAAAATCATCTCTGTTGATAGTTAATATTGAGCGTTCTTGACTTATGGCAAATGCCAGCACATCCTCATCAGGTATACCTTGATCTGCATTTCCTGCTTCTTGAACTGTCAAAACATCATGCCCCAAACTACGTAATAATTCCACAACTGGAAACGGAAACTGCTCATCTGCGTAAAATCGTGCCATCGACTAAGCTACCTGATTACGCTCAATTGCCAATTCGATTTCATCAGGATGCGTTTGTGCATATACCCAAGCATTAGCTAAATCTGTAGTTGTAATAGTTGGATAGCTCGTCAAAAGGTCAGCATCACTATATCCAAGACGGCGAGCTTCCACAAGTACCCAGACGGGAATACGAGTTTTCGCAATGCGTGCTTCTCCACCACAAACTCTAGAGGTTTTCTCAATTCCTTGCCAATTGCTACCGAGACTTTGAGCCAGTAATTGTATGGCTTGCACTTTTTCAGCAGGACTGAGGGCAAGAAGTTGTTGTTCTAACTCTTTGAGTGTCACGGATATCAATCCTCTGATGTTTTGTCAGGCTACATTCACAATTTTATATTTCACCCCAAAACTTAAGCGCAATTTTGACCGAATTGCTAATGGTGAAGAAACCAAGAGTGATATACAAGGTGTGGGAGTGTCAACTGCTCATTCTTTTTTTTGGCGAAGGTATTGTTTGATCTACCTGGTTCTCAAAACTCCTCATCGGCGAAGAATTCGTTTTCATCTTCTGATCTCAAATTCCTTCGCTCAGAACCAGCAACACCCCACAAGGGTTGCAGCAATGCTACACCAACTATCCCTACAACAGCACAAAAAGCTAGCACTAAACCTACTGGAATTTGAATGGACTGGAAGGTTAGAAATTTTAAAGAGACTGGTTGAGCGTTTTGTACTGAGAGGATGGCTACTCCCATCACCCATGAAGCTATAACTATCGATATCAGCAGACTGGTAAAATTTTTCATAGCGCTACAATATTATTCTTTATACGGTCGGGATAATTACTGATAAATTATTATTACCTCGTTTTTCTGTAGTTTTGCTGGCAATCAGCCGTCTGATCCAAAAATGACTAAAGTCGAGTACAACTTACAGAGTTATTTAGGAGAAAGAAAATATGTTTAAAGGCGATGTACCTCGGCTTTCGACTATTAGGACGCATCAGAGGGTATCTGAGGTGGGTTGGTTTGCCGATTTATGCGGGGGTGACACTGATCGTTTAGGAAAGCTTGACCCCTCTCGGCGCAGCAACTACGAACATTGCCGTGATATTGTGCTCACAGCTGATTCCTTGGGCTACAAGAATATTCTACTGCCCACAAGCTATATGTTGGGTCAGGAAGTGTTACCTTTTGCGGCGGCGATCGCATCCCAAATCCAGCAAATCAGTTTACTCACCGCAATACGCACAGGGGAAATTCACCCTCCCATGCTCGCACGTCATCTTTCAACCTTAGACCATTTGTTACAGGGACGGCTGACTGTAAATATCATTAATTCCGAACTCCCCGGACTTGTTGAAGACGCTGAGTATCGCTATCAACGGTGTAAAGAAGTGATCCAAATTCTTCAACAGGCGTGGACGCAAGAAAAAATAGACCATCAAGGGGAGATTTATCGCTTTAGCTTACCAACTTACCCAGTCAAACCGTATCAGCAACATGGCGGACCACTGCTTTACTTCGGCGGAATATCACCAGGTTCTCGCGATGTCTGTGCTCAATACTGCGATGTTTTTCTGATGTGGCCCGATACTGAAGAAGGACTGTTTGAAAGTATGCAAGACCTTTCCAACAGGGCTGCTGCTTATGGACGAAGTATCGATTTTGGACTCCGTATTCATGTAATTGTACGCGAAACCGAGGAAGAAGCTCGTTTCTGGGCAAAAACTTTGATATCGGAACTCGATGCAGCTCGCGGTGTACAGTTGAAATCTCGTACACAAGATTCTCGCTCCGTAGGCGTCTTGAAACAAGATGCCCTGCGAACAGTTGCTGACGAAGATGACTATATTGAGGGGAACTTATGGATGGGAATAGGACGAGCGCGTTCTGGGTGTGGTGCAGCATTAGTGGGAAATCCTTCCCAGATACTTGAACGACTGGATCGTTACTTGGATATGGGAATTCGAGCATTCATTTTTTCTGGCTATCCCCTGATTGAGGAGTGTCAGTATTTTGCAAAGCTTGTGTTACCTCATCTGCCAAATGTTAGACTTGCAGAACTTCAAGAACGGTTACCTACGGTGCAGCCGGTGACACCTCTGACAATAGGAGAACTGAGATAGGGAGTCAGGGAGGGAAGGAGTGAGGAGGCAGTGCGCCCTTGGCGGTTCCCTCGCCACTGCACCCCGGCTGTACCGACAGTACTATTTGCAAAAAATGCGTATGCACCAAAGGTCACAATTCCCAACAACCAATCCCAAAGAGTACTCGCCATCGTTAGCTATTGTAAGTACAGAAGGTTAAACCTTGTACAATAATTACAGCCTACTAATAGTTTCCATCCTCAACTCTTGACTGTAATCGGTGCCATCATGCCGTTATCTTCGTGTTCAAGGATATGGCAGTGGTAGACAAAAGTACCTGCGATACTCGTATTTTTATCCTTGCTCGCGCCTCGGAAATCCATTTGCAGTTTAACACGAGTCCCAACAGGGACGTTGATCGTGTCGCGCATCATCCCTATCTCACTCGAATCAGGGCTTTCCAGCACGCGGAAGTGGATCTGGTGGATATGAAAGGCATGGGCTTCCCGAGCACGGTTTTCCACGATCCAATCCTCAGTCGTTCCCTCTTGAACTGTGATATCTGGAGTCTTGAAGTTTGGATCGTAGACTTTAGGCTGATTCGGCTCCACAGTGATGTAGAACTCCGTTCTTGTTGCTGTCGGATCGCTTGGAGTTGGAGCGGGAAAATCTTTTTGAGAGAAGTAGAGCGTGCGCTCTTTTATAGACTTCTCCTGACTTAGTCCAGAGAAGCGATCGCCCGATACCTGGGTTAAGTCAACCGAAAGCTCGGGAACTAAGGCTGAAGTAGATGATTCGGCATTGCGAGTAAGTTGTGCTTGTCTCTCAATTCTAGCGATCGTTCTTTGTGGGTCATTGTCGCCGTCTGGTCCTGTGTCAAAGTTCAGCGTCAAAAACTTGGCATCTTTGACATCGCCTCCAGGACCAGTGATCATAAACTCTACTCTTCCAGCTGGCGGTAGCATAATGTGCTTGACTGATTTAGTCTGGTCTTGCAGTTGAACATTAGCATTGATTGGAACGCCATCCATGGCTACCAACTTAAGCGGTTGAGCAGTGCCATCATATTGAACTTGCAAGTCAAAGTAGGTATCTGCTGCGGTATTAGCCACACGCCAAAACTGTTCTTCGTTTTGTTTCATTTGAATGACAGCAGGCGGATCGTAGTTACCCCCTCCTTTATACCTAATTGGAACTGAGTTGATGGAAATATCCTTCGCTGGTGGTTGCTGAGTGTCGTTGGGGAAGGAATTTGATAAGTCCATATCACGTAGAACAAACACCCGTTCGGGTAGTTGAGCTGCTCGCTTGTTAAACTTCCCAATGCCTTCAACAATGATCGCACCTGTTAATCCGCTCAGCACCTGATTTTCGCTCTGCATGTGGACGTGCGGGTGATACCAGTATAGTCCCGGTGGCTCGTCCTTTGGAATTTCAATCTTATACTTGAAAGTCTCCCTCGGCTCAATCACCGTCCTTACAACTTCGTCCTGATGGCATTTTGGAGACACATTCAGACCGTGGAAGTGGAGGTTGGTTGAATTTTGGGGTGCCATTCCTCCTGAATATTCGCCGCGCTCACAGTTATTGTCTTGCTTTTCTTTTGCTTTTCCTGGCAGTCTGTTAGTCAATCTCAGTACAAGGTCTTTTTTACCAGGACTCACCCTAAGAGTTGGTGCTTCGACGTTACCATTAGCAAGATAGCAGTTTTGTTCAGGGGCGTTTTTCTCAGAGGGAGGAATGTTTAGAACCGTGAAGTTAGCAGGATTCGATGCATCGGGATTCCGGATTTGCGGTGGGTTATTAACAATGCTTCCTGCAGTTGGACGGGCGGGACAAACAGAAGTTGAGGATAGGGTTTGCGCCTGGGCTGGCAACGCAAATATTACAGCACTTCCTGCAATAAGAACGCAGCAAGCCATCAAATAGAGTAGCCTCAGTTTTCTACTAAATGCAATGGCGATGTCTTTTGACTCGCCGCTGGGCGTCTGCGCACCGAGCTGGAATACAAGTCGTCTAATAATGCTTTTCATGCTAGTTTTCTCCTGACTTGACATACACTGTTGTCAAGACTTGCTTTGAGTTATGATTCAACGAATTCAGGATTAATTCCAGATATCCTTACAGCAATTTTCAGGTAATTGAACCACAGACTAAGATACACTGAAGAGATAGTATTGTTTTAATATATGCCAGTATCTTACTCAAAGGATTTGCGTGAGCGCGTGATTATGACGTGTGTTGCAAAAGAGGGATCTCAACGCCGTCACATGGACTGACGGAAGGAAGGAGTGCAATACACCCTCGAATTCTATGAGTTTCTGGTTGAAAGATTTAATGACAGTAATATAGCAGTCCTAAATTATTCGTTAACAACAAGATTCCCGACTTCGCAAAAGTTGTCGCAAATCTGAAAATGCGGGATTTTCAAAGAATCAAATAGGATTGCAATCCTCAATAATCTTATCAAAAAATTAACACCAAAGTTCCTATAGCTATTAAGAAAGTTCCTAAAAGAATTTTCCAATTTAACGGCTCATGAAGAAAAACTACAGAAAACAATAAAACTAATACCAAACTAGATTTATCAATTGGTGCAACAAGTGAGGCTCTTCCTTGTTGTAAAGCTTTGAAATAAAAAATCCAGGATAAGCCAGTAGCTCCCCCAGAACATAATAGAAAAAACATAGTTTTTGGGGGAATCTCTAAAATATTAACCATACTGCCTTGAGCAAATACAATTCCCCAAGCAACTACTAAAATTACAACAGTTCGGATTGCTGTTGCCAGGTTGGAGTTTACATTTTCAACCCCAACTTTGGCAAATATGGTTGTTAATGCGGCAAAACAAGCTGAAAATAATGCATAGATCCACCATGTGTTTGTGTTGCTCATCATTCTGCTTCCTATTTCAGTAGTCATCATACTCCCGAACCGTCCGAAGAATACCTATACTAAGTTTCATTCATGAGAATTTCCCCTCTTTCTATCTCTTTACGCCAGTCTTCTCTGTGTTCTGGAGCGCCTCCCTACGGGTTCACCAGTCGCCTGCGGAGGAGCCAGTACTTGATGAGGGTCTCCCGACAGAGGTATCTGGCGTTGGAAACCCTCCCAAGAGCGCTGGTTCACTGCGGTTTTTTATTCTCTTTGAACACAACTTGGTATTAAAAAACCGCAAAGAACGCAAAGGACGCAAAGGAAGAAAAAAGAAGATAGGTAATTTTCTAGCGGTTCGGGATATGTTAAGCTACTTACATCAAAAAATTAAGGTGTAAGGCTGTGCTGATTCTGCACTAACACCCCACACCCATATATTGATACAAAAGAAAATTTATTTAATGATAAGAAACGGCATATTCAACCAGTTGACCGAGACGTTGGCGTAAGGTTTCTAATCCTAAACGCTGACTCGCGGAAATAAACACCGCTAAAGGAAACTCTTCCTGCGCTAATGCTAAATTTTTGGTATCGACTTCATCAATCTTGTTAAAAACAACTAGTGCTGGGCCGGGAGTGATGGGCATTTGTGCCAGAATTTCTCTGACAGAGCGAATATGACTCAACCAAGCAGGATGAGACAAATCTACCAAATGCAACAAAGCATCAGCTTCTGTGACTTCCTCTAAGGTGGCGCGGAACGCATCCATTAAAGATGCGGGCAATTCGTGAATAAACCCTACTGTATCTGTTACCAGAATTTCTTGAGGTTCATCCGTTTCGCCGTGGGGAACAACCAAGCGGCGTGTAGTGGGGTCAAGAGTGGCAAATAATTGGTCGGCTGTGTAAACCTCTGCATTGGTGAGAGTATTTAGCAGCGTAGATTTGCCAGCGTTGGTGTAACCAACAATAGCCACTGAGGGAACTTCTTGATGTTGTCGCCGCTGGCGCAACCGTTCCCGATGTGCTTGTAGTTGGTTAACTTCTTGTTGTAGTCTGGAAATACGTCGCCCAATGGCACGGCGTTCTGTTTCTAATTTGGTTTCACCAGGACCACGAGTCCCAATACCACCCCCCAACCTAGACATTGCTTGACCTCGACCAGCCAGTCGTGGTAGCATATATTCTAGCTGTGCGAGTTCGACTTGCAATTTACCAGCACGAGATTGAGCGCGTTGAGCGAAGATATCCAAAATTACTTCGGTGCGGTCAACTACCCGAACTCCAATTTGCAATTCTAAATTACGAACTTGGGTGGGTGAGAGATCGCGGTCGAAGACGATGAGGTTTGCTCCTAAGGTTTGAGCAGCTACGGCGATTTCTTGGACTTTACCTTCACCAACGACTGTTTGAGGATGAATGCGCGATCGCTTCTGTCGCATCATCTGCAACACCTCTCCTCCAGCCGTATCCACCAACCGTGCCAATTCTTCCAACGTGTCTTGGAATTGTTGGGCTGTCGTATCATCAGTCATAACGCCAACAATCAGGACGCGATCATTGTCGGTGTCTACATCTTGGGCGACAAATTCCCGCCGGAACTCTGCTTCGAGTCCTTCCACCAACTCCATCAAGTCCTGATTTGTCAGCATATCCACACTCATGGGTGGCGAAACGCTCCAACTTGTGTATGGAAGGTTGTTCTTTTGTTCTTTACCCTCTTTATTCTCTCCGCCTGCAGGTGGAAGATGAGAAACTTTTTCTATTGCTGGGCTGCTGATCAGCGCGCGAGCGTCTTGGGGTGTCAAATGAGCTAAGTAAGCTTCCTTGACATAGCCCGTCGCGCCGCCACCGCGTCGTTGAAATCCCGTCCCAGTAATGTTTAGCATCACTAAGGCATCCAATCGTTGCAATGCCATAGCAGTCAGCGCCGCTTCGTTAGGCGGTTCTGGCTTTAGGTGAGTGGCGATGCAACGAATACCGCTCAATCGTTCTGCGCCATAACGGGGTAATTCCAAAGGTGGAATTTGCGTTTGGCGCGGTGTACCTACCCCTACGCGGATGACTTGTCCGCGACGGTTGAGGTAAGCACACACTGGCTGATTGATTTCAGTGCTAATTGCTGCCAGTCGCTGAGAAAACTCGGGCGTTGTGATGCGATCGCCCGCTATGCGCTGGTGATACAGTCGCTGTATTTGTTTCAGCTGACTAGACTTTAGACCTTGGAGATTACCAAAGATAGTCTCGATAAGCATTTATGACCAGTAAAATGGTCCCCCGAATCCTACTTCTTTTATTTTATCTCACTGTTTTTCTGTCACAAATCTTACTTAGGGAGGATGCATTTTTTGGAATACTTTTATTTTTATATGACGCTATGGTGTATGATATGAGCCTGTACCCAATAGAGCAATGGTAACAACACGCGTCCCCTCAGAATCAAGGGTTATTTTAAGAAACATTAGCTGGCAGACCTTTGAAACCATGTTAGCAGATATGGGGGAAGACCGAGCTTCCCGAATAGCTTACGACAGAGGTACCCTGGAAATTATGACGCCACTCTTGCCTCATGAATATTGGAATAGATTAATTGAACGTCTGATTTTTGTTCTTGGGGAAGAGTTGAATTTAGAAATTCTTCCTACAGGTTCCACAACCTTGAAACGCGAAGATTTGCGGCGTGGTGCTGAACCTGATAGCAGCTATTACATCCGGAACGAAGCACGGGTGAGAAACAAAACAGAAATTAATTTAAATAACGACCCGCCACCCGACTTAGTGGTAGAAGTAGATTTAACCAGTTCATCTTTGGATCGATTCCAGATTTATTCTTCTTTGGGTATTCCTGAACTTTGGCGCTACGACGAAGGTGTGTTGCACATTTACCAATTGGAACAAGGGGAATATGTGGAGTGTAATAATTCGCCTACTTTTGCACAACTGCCTTTAATTGAAATCTCTCGATTTTTGGAGGAAAGTCAAAGAATTGGGGTGATGGAAATGACGCGGATTTTTCGGAATTGGGTGAGGGAAAGGATTTACAGCAGCAATTCCTAAGTCAGAAGTAAAAAAGTGTTGATGTTTGGCTTTGAGCCATTATTTTTTGTACTTCACTAACTTGTAGTAGTCAATCGCTTCCCCCTGTCCCACAGATTTTACTTAGAATGATTCTGGCTCAATTACTCTCCTTGACATCAGAAGTTGGGGTATCTGTTGTAATTTCTTTAACTTGTCCAACTTCAAATATTAACCGAAATGGTCGTCCCATTTCTTTTGCCAGAAATTGTTCTAATAATCTTACTTGTGTAGGTGTCACAGGTTCTTTTGCACGCACACTTAATCGTACTTCTGGAGGATTAGTTAACCAGTTAGTATCACTTTCAATTAGATTGAGACGCTGAAAAGTGACAGTTCTATTCAATAATGCCTTTTTTACACTGTTTTCTAACCGTGCTTGTTGGACTAATCGACCAAAGCTGACTGTTAAAGGAATCAGCAATGCACCTGTAAAAATTAAGGTTAAAATTAAGGGTTTTCTGGCTTTTCCTGCTGGAGAATAGCCGACAACTAAAAATGTCAGCATACAAGCAAGAGCAATGCCCAAAAGATTCGTCAGGTAGAGTAAAGTTGCTCCCTGACTAAGTGCCCAGTTTGCTTGCGATAAACCCAAACCAATCACACAAACAGGTGGCATTAGTGCAACAGCGATCGCTGTTCCTGCTAAAGTACTAGAAATCTTCGGTTCAACTTTGGCGTAACCACTAATTGCACCAGCAACGACTGCAATACCCAAATCTAACAATGTCGGTTGAGAACGCGATAACACTTCGCTACCAAAGTTGGAAATACCAACGAGTGAACCCAAAGTACAAGCGATCGCCAATGCCAACAAAGTTCCTACTATTATCGAAATTAGACCCTTACGAAACAAGTCAACATTACCCGTCAATGCACCAAAAGCTAACCCGCGAATTGGTAACATTAGAGGTGCAACAATCATAGCTCCAATAATTACCGCAGTGCTATTGCTGAGTAGCCCAAAAGTAGCGATGGCACAGGAACCAACAATCAAAATTAAATAAATTGAACTCAGCTTAGATTCATCGAGCAAATCTGTTTGCAATTCATGGATTGTAGTTGGTTCTAGTCGATTTTGCCTAAATATCCTGAAGCGATCGCGAATAATTACTAGCAAAGTCAAATCCTCTGTTTGTCACTTCATTCAATGTTGATTGTCTGATTAAATATCAAGTGCTTAAATCCAGTCATCTACTATTGGTGATAATCTCTAAATTGGAATTTATTCCAAACGTTTAAAAATCAGCTTATTTGCAGTTTCACTTCTACAATGTATGCATTAGCATCACGTTTCATCGCTCGTGATTTGAGAATCAACCTTGCCATTTCGTTGGGCTTGTAATTGTGCTAATTGTCTGATACTATCACTAATACGACTAGGTTTTGTGTGTCATAGGTATTTCCGTTCTTTCAGGCTATTGCAAGACAGGATAATTGTGAAGTTAGCGTAACAATTATCCTGCCAGTTCTTAACAATTCAAGAGGTAAACTCTTTCAATAGGAGGGCTTGAGGATATGAGCGTAAATTTTGTGTGCGTTGTTCTAGATATTCGCAAATTTTTAGGGCATATAAGCTATTCATCAAACGGCCTTTTCCCACTCTGATTTCTTCTGCTGCTTCTTGAA
>JAESFI010000138.1_pt1 | contig 52400 bp, 71 predicted proteins | sample 9269361 | NCBI WGS metagenome assembly JAESFI01 (sample SAMN14504119, study PRJNA617095) | algae metagenome | isolation source: Brasilonema angustatum HA4187-MV1 and co-occurring heterotrophs from moss... | place: USA: Manoa Valley, Honolulu, Hawaii | collected 2009-07-20
AATTGAAGAATTAAAAACTCGGATTAAGGAACTCAGTAGTCAAGCTGTCAAATTTAGTAAAAAAGCAACTGAAGTATGTTTGACAGACCGAGAACAAGCCAAACAGTACAGACAACAAGCAAAAGAAGCTAGTAAACGTAGTCAAGTATTGATACAAGAGTTAAAACGTCAGTCGGTTTAAAGTTAAAAACTGGCTAACTTTGGGAGTCGCCAGTTTCTAGTTCTACAGATGGAAAGCTCTTCGTGCTGGAAGGGCTTTTTACTATTGTATTGTGTCATTGCATTGTCCCCTTCCGCCATTCGTGATAAGTTAAGCAGAGTGGTTTAATTATCAAACAATCACAACCTATTAGGCAAAAAACTAAAAGTTTGCGAGTAATCATCATTAGCGATCGCCCACCCCTCATCTGGTGCAATCACCCCATTGGTTTTGTCATATAATGCTTGACGGCGACGTAAGACGACTATAACTGAAGTGTACCATGTGTAAGTTCTCGGCTTAATACCATCCCGGCGTTAAGGTTTCCATGCTGGCTCAGGTAGTCGCTTGATACCCGCTTGCTTTTCAAAAGATGCGGGTTGATAGATTGGGGTTATTTCAGCGTTTGCAAGAGCTTTTTGCCTTTCAACCCTATAGAACTCAGCTTCTACGATTCCCGCGTCAACCCAAGCTTTTTTGAGGGGCATCTGCGTACATCTGCAACGTGGGTGGATGGGTGGGCGGATACCGTCAGACAATCTGTAAGTTTGCAAATGTCTTGCCAAACAGTAACCGCAGATGATTTTGTCTGATATTGCCACCCAGGTTACCCACTCAATATCGGCTTGAGAGTAACGTTGTACAGCCGCATCATTGTAAGCTGCGATCGCTTCATATCTGGCTATGGACTCAGCCCTAGATTTTGTCACTCCTAGCTGCTGCTGCAACGGCTGTAAAACGCGCTGAATTCCCCATCCCTGTACAATGCCCTGCGAGATGATGTTGGTAGCTGTGTCGGCAAAATTGTCGCCATATCTAAGCAACCTTTGATAAGTACTCTTAGCACTGGCTGCGACCGCTTCAATGGCGATATCAGACAAAGGTTTAAGTTTCTCGTTACCTAGCGCTTGAGCAAAAAGCCCAGCGACATCAAACCCTGCGTTGGTCGTGTCTCTGAGAATCTCGCCAAATATCGCCTTGTAACTGTCGGCTTTGTCGGGGTTTACTATTTGCAGAAGTCCGCCTAACTCTCTAAATATCAAAGCGCGGCGCTGGGATTGCAACAAAGTGGCATTGCTAGAGATATTGCTATAACTTTTGACTAAATCTTTCTCTAATGCTCCATAAGCAGTTTCTAGGGCACGGTTTAAGCGAGCTATTGCTTTATCTTCCATGCCTTTGATTTGCTCATCGTATCTAGCAGCAATTGTTAGTACTTCTTGCGACATTTTTAATCTCCACATCCCGTTAACGTAAAGTTACGGTAACGGGAAATTAACGTCTTTGATAGTGCCTGAATAGTTGCTTAAGTATTGCCTCATACAACTTAGTCGGGACGCCATTCCCAATTATAGAACCAGCTACTCGTGTTTCTTCTGGCAAGATATACCAATGCGGCATGGTTTGTAGCATCGCCATGTCTTTGATTGACAACGTTAACCAGTCGCCTTTATACCAAACATCAAAGAATGAGCGACGATTGCTGCCATGTGAATCTGAAAACAAAGCGCAGGTTATAACTGGTGCGGATTCCCAAAAATGTTTGACTGCTAAATTCTTGCCGTGATAGCTTCGCTTTTGTATCAGGAAAGTGTAAGAATCAGGGTAGCATGTGCGTACTGCATTTAATGCATTGATTTGTGCTGGCGATGGACAGATTTCTTTCATGGATTCAATGCGATCGCCTAAAACCTCTCCCCAACTAACAGGACGCTGCATCGGAGGTAAACCCACAGGTGTTCCATTGCGGCAACACGTCAAAAAAAGACGCTCCCTGCGCTGTGGGACGCCATAAAAGTTTGCATTAAGCACGTCATAAGTTATGCTGTAGCCTAGGTTGCTGAGTGCGCACATAATTAGTTTTATAGATTCTGTGGCAAAGTAACCCCTAACCTGCTCTAAAGTGAAATAGTATGGTCGTAGCGCGGTTATCGCATTCACTATACCAATTGCCGCTTTTAAGTCTTGCTCTGTTTCTTTCCCCTCAGAATTAGCTGCCGAAAAGTTTTTGCATGATGGGCTGGCGTGCAAAAGCATCCAGTCATCTCCCATGTAAGGAATCCAGTTCACTGATTCTACTGGGGTTCTTAAGAGTTCTGTACTTGGATAGTTTTTTGCGTAGCAGTCGGCGATCGCAGTTGATAGCTCAACTCTGCCTGGGTCATACTCTACCGCTAGATCTGTCTTTAAACCCATTTCATGAATAGCGGTGTCTAGGACACCACCACCGCTGAATAATACAGCAATTTTGCTCATAACTGTCCTCTGTTATTTTACTGATTTTTTAGTTCGTGTTTTTGTGGGCGCAGTTGGTATCTCTACTGGCTTAGGTGGGCAAAGAGTATTAGGATTAATTGGCTCTATAGTGTGTTTAAAAATCTTGAAATCAGTCCAGCCCTGCCTACGCATCATCATAATTACTTCCGTCACTTCTTCCAGCGATCGCAATTCTCCATCTGTCGCTGTCCGCACCCATCCTGGGCTGCTCACATGGTCGCCTTCCCACCAGTGATAAAGCTTATAAACTGTTAATTTGCTCATTTTATCTGGATTTAATTTCAACAATTTCTTGACCTTTCCAAATTCTTGCAGCTCGCTCTTTCGCAGTTTTTTGGGTCAAATCATCACACACAACAAATATGCGATCATCTTCCTTAATCGCATGATTATTAGAAATGAATGCCGCATATAACTCTACTTTTGGCACAAATACAAAATACTTTTTCATTTCCTTCCCATCACTTTATGCCTTTAATATGACATAATGGGCATAAAACGTCAAGTTCTGGTTATAGTAAAGTTACGGTAACCGGGAGATATCATAGTGCAAGAGGTAGGGATAAAAATATGAACGATTACAGTAATGCTTTAGAGTTTTTAGGGAAGCAGGAAGGTGGTGCTGAGCACAAAGAAGCAGTGCTAGCTTATGTAAGAGTTGTACTGGAGGAAAGTAAAGATAAGCAAACTAAATTAAGAGATGCGACCGCAAAGCTTAAGCGATTAAGTGAAGTGGCTGGCGGCACCGAAGAGGAGTTAGAAAATAAATTATCTGATTTGCAAAGACAGGTCAAGGAATTGACCACAGAGCGTGATAAATTAAAAACTACAACAGAAGCCGATACAAAAGAATTAGAGAAATTCAGGGCTGAAAAAGTACAGCGAGAGAAAGAAACTAAGATGAAATCGCTTGCTGAGAAAGCAGGCGCAGATTACGAAGCTTTTAATCAATTATTTAGCGATTTGCCTGTAGAACTTGTGGGCGAAACCGTAACGGTGAAAGAAGGGGAAAAATCTTTGAGTCTGGACGAGTATTTGCAAGCACAGCCTGCGTGGAAGAAAGCTGCACTATTTTCTAACCAGCAAGAGAGCCAAAACAACAAATTACCGGGTGCGCCACCAAGCGGAAACCAAGCCAGGGAAGGTGGCTACTTAGGGGATGCTTACATCAATAGCCGTTATAACCCAGCACGCTTTGGCAAAAAATGACTCGTTATCGTAACGTTACAGTAACGAGAGGAGATCGCTCTTGACTAAGAACTAGCAGTAAGCTAATGTAATGTCAATGGGCGATCTGGGTAAGCCTAAAAACCAGGTATATTACTGTCTTGGCAGTTAGCAGGTCTAGCGCGGCAGTAAAGAACGCCACAGATGGGTGGCAAATAGCTAAAACCTGAATTGAAGCGCAGATGGGCGCAACGTGGCGATCTGGGTAAGCCTAAAAACCAGGTATATTGCTGAAATGGCGAAGCAGCAAAGAATGTTACAGATGGGTAGCGCGAGCCGATGTAAAGCTTTTGGATAAAGCGATGTCAAGCGCAGGAATGAGAAGTTTTCCGGTAATAGTTACCGCGTATCAAGCATGGCTTGGGGAGGCGGCAAACTACAACACAATGATGCCGCATGGTGCCCAGATCAATCCGGTAGGGATAGATCCAATAGATAAGGTGACTTTAACAGTATCGGGTGCGATCGCCGCAAATGCCACCAAAATTATATTGACTCAGCCGCTAAACAATTCGCTGGGCATTCAATCTGGGATGACGCTGACGTTCGGTTCTACATCAGTCATCACTAGCGAGTGGACATCTCCAGCCAGCAAAGAAATATTGATATTCCCATCGTCAGGGACAATTGCAGATGCAGCGACTTATGCATTTCCAGGGTATGGAGCACGACCAATCAGAGATGGTATTGCTGTAGGCAGAACATTTGCTGAGCGCGATGCTGGTGCAATGTTTGGGTTGGCGGACGCTAACGATGATGAGATTTACCTTGTTGCTTTCCCGAAACCAGATGTAATACATGATAACGATATAGATCTGATTCGGCATGGTACAAGAATTAGAGAAAACTACTTACCAAACTTTTCAACGTACGCAGCCGGGTTACAAACAAAACTGCGCAATTCTTATCAAATGTATTTAGCGGCTTAAGAGAGAAAAAATGGCTTTTAGTACACTTCAAGACGTTATAACTCTCCTCTCCAAGCCAGGACGGGACGGGTTTTCTGATTTCGATAAGCTGACAATCAGCCCAATCTTACAATTCGGGACTGATGATCAGCCTTATCTACTTCAAACCTTGCTGCCAGAGCAATTAAAGCCCAAAAATCAATACACAGAAGGTGCAATAGAGTACATCTCTTCATTAGCAAAAGCAGGTAGCAGTTACTCGCCAACCGACATCAACAAAGGTGGAAACCGCGTGGCTATGCTTGATGTCAAGCTTGGATTTACTAATCAAAAGGATGTACTTGATGTTGCATCCTATGAGACTATTCACGATATCTTGCAACTATCTGGTGATTCAGCAAACTCCCCAGGATTGCAAGAAGCTGCTGAGCGCCTATTGAATTGGACAGAAAATAACATTACCAAGCCAATGATGGACTTAAATGAGGTCTATCGTTCGCAGGCAATTCTTGATGGTAGAGTCAGGAGGCGTGGAGCGAATGGTTATTCGGAGGATGTCATCTACCCAACTGCGCCAGGACAAAGAATAGATGTTCCTGGTGGAACAGTTGGTGCGCCAGCGGGATGGAATAACACATCCGGTTATGATGTCGTTGCTGATGTCCTCAACATCCAAGCGGCAGCACGCCAAAAGGGCTTGGAAATTGTCCGCATGATTTCTAACTATGATGTGAAGATAAAATTCATGCGGAACGACGTGGTGAGATCCCATTTCTTTGGGGTAACACTGCGACCAACTCAGCAAAATGATGGCATAGCTGTAGGCAGTCTCCCTGCGATTATTGATGAGGATGCTGTAGATGTACTTTTGCGCGGATATCGCTTGCCGCGATGGGAAACCTACGACAAAACTTACAACCAACGGAACCCAACGACAGGGCTGCTGGAGCAAAAACGCTACTTTGATCGCACCAACCCAACTAACGGTAAAGAATATGACCCCATCTTATTTGTTTGCCGCACCAACCGCAACATAGTTGTCCCCTTACCTAATCCTATAGGGCAAGTCAACCTAACCAACGTTCTGGGCTACTATGCTATTGGTCGCTGTGTAGGTCATCCTGCGCCAGGTAGAATAATGAATCGCTTACTGGAAGATAGTTTGCATCCGCCTAGCTTTACCTGCGAGTTAATCCAGGAAGGCTTGCCAGTTTTACAATCACCCGAATCTTTCTTTGTTCTTAACGTGTACCGTCCATCAGCGGCTTAACACTTCCAGGGCTAAAAGCCACTGAGTTCCTAAGCTCCCGCGAGGTTTTTATGATTCATGAAGGTGCTGAAGTTGTCAAAGTTACAAATATCATTGTTTCTTTTATCGAGTACAAGTTGGTAAATGGCGATGATACTTACGAGACAAAAGTAACAAGTACAATTCGGACTAGAATTGATGAAGTGATGGGCATCCTCACCTTAGGTATTGGGGTGATGCAATCATGCCCAGATGCATACTTAGACCCACAAGCCACGGAGAACTGGACAAATGCAGATTGATTTAGAACGCCCAGTGCTGTACAACGGGAAAACGTTTTATCCTGACGAGCAAGGGAAAGCGGAGGTTCCGGAGGAGGTAGCGATCGCATTAGGTCTTATTAAACCTCCCACTTCTGACACTCCCACCAAAACCCAATCATCAACTACCAAAAAGTGATGCCATTAACAACCATCGCTACTGCAATTGATGCTTTTGTCAAAATCCCCGCTGTTGCCCAGCTTTACGAAGATTCAGACCTCGCTCATGTAGAAAATATTCTCGTTTCTACAGCAGGCACCTTAAAGCAAGGAGGAGTAGGATATCGCATCTATGCTGCTGCCAAAGCTTACCTAGGTACGCATCCTGAACTTAGATTTGTAGAAGTTCATGATGGAACCAAGATTGGCAATATTGATGCGCTATTAAAATCTTTTGACGCTTTACAAGCTCAGGAAGACAACAATCTCTTTACAAAAACCGCTTTTCGCGTGACACCATTTATAACAACTAGTGTACGCAAATTCGCTGAGCCATGAGAAAAATACTGGGGTCTAGAAAAGTTTTCGAGCACGCCACCATCACCTTTGGGATAATCGAACCCACATGTGATTTGGACGAGCGTGGTAACTTTGCTCAAAAGAAAACCACAATAACCTTGGTGGCGCAGATAGATCGCAGTGGCACCAGCACTGGCAAGCAAGGAGATACTGAAGCTTACGCTACCAGTGAGCGCTTGATGAGTGGGCATTTGGTACAACCAACTAAAATGCCATCAGGCTTAGTCCCAGGCATTATTGGTCGGATTGAATTTCCAGATGGAGAGATTAATAATTGTCGCTTGTTACCGTCTTCTCAGATTTCATGGAAGATAATCAAATGCGATCGCATTAACTTATCCGTTGGTGCTGGTGCTATAGCTCGTCAAACCTAACTCCCGTTACCGTAACGTTACCATAACCAATGGCTGCAACTTTTACCGTCAAAATAAACGAAAAAAGCCTGGGAAATTTCCGAGGGTTGCCGGATCAGATAAGGAATATGCGCAAGCCCATGCAAAATGCTCTTGCTTATCTGGAAGCGGAAACCAAGAAACAGTTTGTATCCGAAACTGACCCAGATGGTCGTGCGTGGGCAAGTTTAAAACCCAGCACTTTGGCGAGGAAGAAAAGCGGAGCTATTGGGAGAGAAACGGGTGCGATGATCAACTCTATCTTTACCAGGTTAACGGGAGATCTGCAAGGAGAAATTGGTTTAAGCGTTGAGTATGCGCTTTACTTCAGCGAAGGAACAGAGAAAATGGCAGCGCGTCCAATCCTGGGATTTAATAATACTAGAGAAGCAAAAGTGATGTCACTTTTTGAGATCTATATAGGAGATCTTGTGAGATGACGCAGTGCATAGGTGGAGATCCATCACCGGATAGAAACGAATATGCGGATATTGACAAAGCGCTTGCCGAAAGGTTGGAGCCACTAAGAGAGTATGTAGAAGGGGAAAACGTTTTAGTTCGCGCTTTGCCGGATTTGGCGGCAGGGTTCAGCGATCGCACCGATTCTGGCGACATCTACTTTGTCCTTTCCCAAGGCGAAGCTAACCGGGATGAGCGCACCAGAGTATTGCTTTCTGAGACTTGGCAAATCACCTTGGTAGTGATGCTTCCTAACCGTTACAGCAAGGCAGGAGTCTACGACGTTTTTAAGCGAGCCAGAAATCTTTTAGTCGGCTTTACTCCTCCTTATGCTCTCCAACCTATCGGTGCACCAGATTGGCGATTTAATCGCGATCAAGCACATTGGGTGATAGAAGCTACCTTTCCTTTTGATGTTTGCATACTTGACACCTCTCCAGATGAGGAGGATGAACCCACAATTACTGAGTTAAGGATTCAAGGAGTATCTTACACGGAGGTTGTAACCAGTGCGAATTAAATGGAAAGTAGAGACATATGCAACAGTTGAAATTAATGGTGAGATGACTCAACTATTATTTGACGAGGAGTACGAAGTCCCAAAAGATTCTGAGTATTTCCAGGATGCGCTTACTAGAGGATGAGCTGTTGAAGTTAAGGAGGAAGAATAATGGCGCTAACAAAAGGAGTCATCATTTACCCAGGCACTACAACGCCGATACTGTAGGGTCAATGACAGCAATCGAGCGAATTGCATCCGCCACAGCGGTCGCCGCAGTAACCACCGCATCAGTGTTTTGTCCTGGGGCTAAGATAAAATTGGGGATATCCTTATAGAGAGATGGGATATCTTTGATGAGGTAGATGCCCGTGCGAGCGCCTGTTGTGTCAGACCCCACAATACTGGCGGCATCAGCAACCTTGATAGCGTAGATGTTATTGCTACCGTAACGTATGAGTATGTCTAAATTGCGGGGAAGAGTATCCCCTGCCGCGTGTGCGCCAAACTTAGCAGTGGCGTCGGCTGCGCTTGTCACTTTTTGGATTGTGTTGTTAGGAACCGTAGCATTAGTTGCTGTGCCTATTATGGCGAGAGGCAAGCTATTACCGGACAGATGGGGATAGCATTGCCAACATTGTCACAGCACGCGCTGGGAATACAGGCATCGGGCAGGATAAAGAACGCTTGATAGTTACTTACCCCTACTTAAATAACGCAGTCACTCCAACTATCCATGAACCTCTGTCCACGCACTTAGCGGGTACTGTAGCCAAAAATGGAGATTATGGTAAAACGGTATCATCACAACCGTTGCTCGGTATCTCCACGCCTAGTGTATCATTGTCTATGAGTGTTACTGATGAGAGCTCCGATACTAGCAAGTTACTGGGAGCAGGGGTGATTACAGTTATGAACGATGACAATATACCTGGTGGATTTGAAACTTGGGGTGATCGCAACTCCACATTCCCCAGTAGTTCAGACGTTCGTTCCTTTATCCACGCTATCCGCACAGAAGATGCAGTCATGCAGAAAGCAATATCTCGTGCGCGGAAATTTATTGATTTACCTAGTAACTTAATGACAGCAAACATGGCGACATCCTCTTACGATGCCATGTTCTTTGAAATGGCATCGTAAGAGGATTGCAGCGCGGTTCGGCGCAATGGGACAGCACTAACAGCAATATTCTTGCTGGTCGGCTAAAACACATCTTACAATTCCAACCCAACAACATGGTGGAAATTATGGAACTCGCTGTGAGCATAGGAGGTTAATTATGGCATCACCATCAACTTATGAAACAAGAGGTCAGTGGGCATGGTCAATTATTGGTGGTAGCGGAACACCTGCTATAGCAACGGGAACAGCTTCAGAACTCACCATTGAAGGGTTAGAGCGTGAGATTGACCAAGATAGACGTCCTGGGGCAGGAGGTGCGCTAAGCTATGGCGGAGACTTTAACCCCATCACTGCAACGGTTAGTTTAATGAGCATCACCGATGGAGTTAGAAGCGCAGCGATGGAATCTGTGTGCTCAAATGCAACAATAAATGCATCTGCTATTTTTCAAAATGTAAGAGATGCATGCGATATCGGTACGTACTCCATATCTATGCGCGGTATCCTGATTAAGTACCCTATTGGGTGGAAGTTCAGTACAGATAAAGGGGAGGCGGAGTTAGTACTAGGTGTGAACTATCTCACAGAAACATTTAAAGGTAAAACATTTACCTATAACCCTGATGAAATGGAATGGATATGGAATGGCACAAACTTATGGGCAAACCGGAAGTTAGCTTTGGGGATGTAGAAATTGCGTTGATTGCAATTCATCAGAATTGAAAAAGCCTCGCCTTAAGCTATACTGCGTGTCTTCAGACCGCAATATGGCTTAACGCGATTCCTTTTTGTAGCCAGCTTTTATAAGTAGTGATCGCTTCATCGTTATCGTAACGTTATGGTAACCAGAAATCAATTTATAATGACTGTAGCTGTTTGTATATAGTGACATGACTACTGAGGCGATCGCATCCACAAACTCCGTTGTTCTTAGAGACGGTTCGCTCATTTTTACTGCTAAACCTTTGTGTGCATGGGCTTATTTCCTGTTTATTGAAAAATCACAGATGCCCGGAGAAACTGGCAATCCAAGAGCAATAGGTTCTAGATTAGCGCAGGCATGGTTGTTTAGCGAAGCTTACACACTAAATAGCGAACCACTTACTGAAATACAATTGAATATCCTTAGTTTGACAATGCGCGAAGCTAACAGATTGCTGGTTCCTTTAACAAGCATTTCTGTAACAATTGATATACTGGATGATGCGGATACATTAGCAGAGTCTACACACGTAAAGATTAAAGATCATGAGTATACGATGCTTCCAATTCCGTGGGAAGCGGCGGATAAGTGGTTAGCGGATGTTAGAGTTAGTGTTGCTCAAGCTTATAAGAATATGGCTAAGGGATATATTCGCCGTGATGGCGATCGCATCACTGATGATATGTTTAACAACCCTGAAATCTTAGGAATACAGGAGGGCAAGCTCTTTTTTGAGTGGGTAAAGTATGCAGTGAACTAATACCTGAGCGGTTAACCATCTTGAGAGTGTGCAAGTATATGGGCTGGTCGCTAGTGGATTTACAATATTTTAAAGATTTGCATCACTTGAATGAGTGGCTTATTGAAATCATCAAAGAGATGAAGCGAGAGCAGCAAGAAATAAACAAGACTAAAAATCGCCTTTAAGCCCTCTATTTTTTTAAAAATGATGAATCATACCATCATGTATATTAAAACCTTTTAAAAATGATTTTCGCGGCGTTGGCAGGGTAGATAGTCTCTAAGAGTGATTGTGATTTTCTAAAATATCCCTTTTTTAAATTAGAACGTAGCTAATAATTGTGGCTTACGTTTTTTTCTTTTGTTTTTCTTTTTTATTTTTCTTAATTTTCAACAGACTATCTTTCAAAAAATTTCGCGTGCGCTTTTATGTGTGTATTTTCTGCTTGTTTTTTTTTGAATGTTTTCTTTGAATATAGTAGAGCGGGGGAATCAACACTTCCGTAAATTAGAAATCCTCATTTACGTGAATTAGGATTCCCTGTTTACGTAAATGAGGAATCCTCCGTTACGTAAATGAGGGGTTGCGCAAAATGGCGAAACAGTTGATATTACAGGTTTTGGCGGATGTTGGTAACGCCATCGCTGGGTTGAAAAATGTTGGCGGCGCTTTAGATGACATCTCCAAAAAAGCAAAGGACGTTGGTGGAAAAATGACGGACTTTGGAAAAAGTCTTGGTGCTGTGACCACTGTCCCAATCGTCGCTGCTTTAGGGGCTGCAACTAAGACGGCGCTAGATTTTGACACCCAAATAGGTGATGCTGGGCGTGCATTGGATTTGCAAGGAGCTAAACTGGACAATTTCAAAAAGCAGATATTAGAAACTGCGCCAGCATTAGGACAAATGCCGACTAAGTTTGCGGAGATTGCCACGGAAGCTGGAAAGCTAGGTATAGCTGGCGATAAGGTAGTGGAGTTTGCTCAGTTGGTTAGCAAAGGTGTGATGGCGACAGGTGCCGATGCCATTGAAATGTCAAAAAACCTTGCAGCGCTTCAAACCATTACTGGGTCATCTGCGCAGGATATGGAGAAGTTGGTTGCTGCCGCTAACAAGGTAGATGATGCCATTGGTGGTTCCACGCCTGAAATCTTAGAATTTGTCCGCCAAACTGCTGCCGCAGGTAAGCTTGTGAATATCAACACAAAGGAACTGGCAGCGTACGGTGGCGCGATGCAAAGCTTAGGCATTCAAAACGGCGTAGCTTACCGTACTATGGGCAAGCTCATCACCACACTAGCTGCACCACAAGTGCTATCCAAAAACCAAATTGAAGGACTCAACGCTTTAGGTATTAGTGCGACCGAAATGGCGGCGAAGATGAAGGAGTCTGGTTCAGGCGGGGTGCAATTCTTCCTTGACAAAGTTAAATCTATTGCCACAACTGACCCACAGCGAGCGCTGGGTGCAGTTAAAGAACTAATTGGTGCGGACTTTGGTGACGAAGTTTTGACAAGTGCTTTAGCCGTAGATAAATTTAAAGAAGCACTAAAGTATGCGGGGGATGATGCCGGGAACCTTGCCAAATTTCAAGCAGAGGTGGAAAAGAAAACCCAAGGAGTTGCAGGTCAAATTCAAGTCTTTAATGCTAACCTGGCTCAAGTAGGTATAACTATTGGTTCTGCCATCCTTCCTGCGCTAAATTCTTTACTCAGTATTTTGCTGCCAGTCATTCAAGCATTTGGGAAATTTGCAGAAGCTAATCCGGTATTGGTGCAGATAGGTGTGGGTGTTGCGGGATTGGTTGCTGCGATCGCACCTCTTATCATCATCATTGGCTCACTTATCACCGCAGCTGGTAGTATAGGCGCGGTAATGGGAACAATTGCTCCAATACTTGCTGGGGTAACAGCGGCTGTTGGTGGTGCAGTTGCTGCTGTTGTCTCAGTACCAGGGTTGATTACTGTAGCGATTGCTGCGGCAGTCGCAGCTGTGGCATACGGAGTTTATCAAATCGTTACCCATTGGGATTCCATCAAAGCTGGCACAGCAGCAGCCTGGGACGCGGTTGTTGCTAAGATTGGGCAAGCAAAGGATGCGCTCTCGCAGAAGTGGACAGAACTGACAACCGCAGCAAGCACAGCATGGACAAATATCCAAAACACCATAAACCAAGCGGGTGCTAACATTCAAGCAAAGTGGACAGAACTCCAAACCAGCGCAGGTACAATCTGGGCTAGCATTCAAGCCCAGGTGCAATCAGCAGGGACGGCTATCTCACAAAAGTGGGTAGAGGTGCAAAATGCAACGAGCGCAGCGTGGACGGGCATTGTTGCTAAAGTCCAAGAAGGTGTAAGTACTGCAACCAAGGCGCTATCTGGTCTACCTGCTGCTTTCCAATCTTCCATGTCCAGCGCCTACAATGTTGTCCGCAATACGATGGCGCAAATCATCAAAGCAATTACGGACGCAGTATCTTCAATGGTTAACGCGCTCAAGAACGCTGGCGCAAGTATGATGAATACCTTAGCTGATGGAATCAGAGGTGCCGCCAGTGCCCCAGTAAACGCGGTACAAGGCGCTATGAGTGCGGTAAGGTCATATTTACCAGGAAGCGACGCTAAGCTAGGTGCGTTGTCAGATTTAACGGCATCTGGTCGCGCACTCTTGCAAACATTCGCCGACGCGATGATGAGTAATGTTGCTCCAGTCCTTAAAGCTGCTTCTTCGGTTGCAAGCGCTGCGATGCCTAGTGAGCAAAGAGCGCCAATGTTGATGGGAAATAATTCCTCATCCAGCATCACCATTAACTTTCAACCAACTGTTAACCTTTCAGGGTCTGCAAATCAGGATGATGGTAGAAAGTTACTTGCGCAAATGGAAAAATGGTCGAGTGAGATTTTGGATCTTTTAGATCGCAATCGTAGCAGAAATAATCGGAGGTAACATGGCAGTAAAGCGTCCTATTATTAGCTATGTGTCTATCAACTCTAGTGTTGGGACTACTAGCATTGGAAACTATATCAGCGATTTTTCATATACCGAAGAACCTGGCTTTGGTCGCTCACATTGTGAATTTACCCTTGACCCTAGCGCAACGCTTATTCCTCAAATTGGTGATGCGGTAGAAATTCAAGTGAAATATTCTTCTGATCCTGCCCCCAATAACATCACCACAGGAACCCATAAGGTAAATGACGTTATTTATGACCATGCCCGCAAGGTTTACAACATTGGCATGAGTGCATTTGATTTTAATGGTGGTGCACTCAATGAAATTGGGTACAGCTATGACAATGCTAGTATCAGAGCAATTGTAGATACCCAAGCAACACAACTTAGTTTGACTGTCAATAATTTAAGCAACATCTCGGGTGCGATCGCAGGGTTTCAAACCCAAAACTCATCCAGTCAAACCGTTTACAGATTCTCAGGTAAAACCCGCGCTGAAATCTTAGAATCCCTTGCCCAGCAATATGGATTTTTGCTTAGAGTTAAAGCTGGAACCATTTTCTTCTATGATTTTTTAGATTTTGAAAATGCTTCTCCAGTACTCACGCTTTCACCAACCAGTATTGCTAGTGATTCAACTGCGCAGGTTCGCTTTTCTACTGATGGAGTTTATAGCGCAGTGCGTGTTCAGTACATGAGTGGTGGCTCTCCTATCACCAGTGACTTAAGTATTCAGTACGCTAATGTGACCAATCGCATTCTTAACTTGCAATCAAAAGGAATCCTTTATAACGGAGAAAGCGCAGCGCGGTTCGCCTATGGGGCTGCTAAAGACAATAACAAAGAACAACAGGTTTTTACTGCTACGACTGAAGGCAACTGGCTTTATGTCTTGGGTGCGATCATCCAACTTTCTGGGTTTAATCAGGGAAATCATAAATACTTTCTTCGCAGATGCGTTCACACACTTAGGCAATCTGATTCATGGCGTACCATGATAGAATTGCAGCGAGTATTTAACATTTAGCTGGTTACCGTAACGTTACGATAACCATTAAAATGAGCGCAAAACTATGTCTCTTCAATCTGGCAGCTTTGGCACTATCACCTTTGCTGTACCGGAAGTCTTAAAGATTGCGGTGCAGCAAACATCAGGATATGTTGAAATTCCGATTATCAATGGCTTCTCTCGTGTTCACTGGATATCTGACGAGCTTGATAGGATAAAAGTAGACTTTAAATTTAGCTCTATGCCTGGTGTGGGCTACAATACAAGCGCTAAAGCTCGGTTAGACTTGCTCCGCGCTGAAAAAGGTTCTACCACGCCTAAAGCGCTTACGATAGCAGGCGAAAACTTTGGTAATTACTTAGTGAAATCTATCAACTGGGAGGTGATATCCCAGGCGGGGACTATGAAACCTATAGTTGTAACTGCTCAGGTAGAATTTCTAGCGAATCCAATTTAAGGGAGGCAGTAATAAGATGAATAATTTTCTCCCTGGAATCATAGCCAGCCTCAACCAACGCTTGCTTTAATCCCTGTTCCAATTGTTTTGGTGACGCACTTGTCCCCTCCAAAAATGGGGAGGGTTCCAAGCCCCACGATTCATCATGGGGTAAAACAGATCCACCCAAAAACCCTCCCCATTTTTGGTACGTGTTAGACCCCCGTGACATCAAAGTACGCTGTTGATATTCACCTTGTGCATCAATCTTCCCCGTGCCTTGGATTGCTTTCATTCGGTTTAAACCTCCGGCATAATGACTGGAATGGGTTGATTCTTGTGCTTTCGATAGATGAGGAAGTCACTGTCTAAGGTCAAGACTTCGCTGCTAGGATACAGCTCTGCCATTCGTACTAAACTTGCATCGGCGAAGGAGATGGGAACGGAGCGATACCGGGTTAATAGCTCGGTGATTGACTCAACTTCCAAGTTAAACTGAAAAGCTACCAAAATTTGCTGACTTTTTAGTAATCCAACTAAAGTTTCTCGCCCATTATTCACACGCTGCAATAAGAACCATGCTTCTGAAAGCACTGCTTCACAGGAGAGTAGTGGAGGTTGGATTGTAGCAAGTTCTGTCGTTACCCAGGAGTGATGGTGATCGCGGCGATCAATAAGGGCTATGAGGGAACCAGTATCAAGGAGAACTTGCTGACGCATCAGGTACCATATCCTTTCATGTACTCAGGATTAGTAGAAAGATCTCCAGGACCAGAGCCTGCACCGATATAGGCTTGGGCTGTTTCTAAGAACGATTGAACTGGTTCTATGTTCGCGGATGGTAATCTTTGCCGCTTGCTTTTGAGAAACTCTGCAAAGTCCAGAACCTCTTGTTGCTCGGCAGGAGACAGTGTTTGGAGTGTTTCAATGACTTGTTGTTGAATGGGTTGCATAGGGAAAATCTTCGTCTAGCATTAAGATCAATTATCATGCATGATATAGCAGCGCCGGTAATAGTACACCTGATATCAAAACTGATAACAGTACAGCAGTAAGACAGTAATTGATGGGAGAACTAGACAACATGCTGACGTTAGAGAAATCTTTCTCAAGCGATTAAGCAGTTCAACAGAATAGCTCAAATACAGGTAGAAGTATGTTTGTAGAAGCTAGTGAGAAAGAACACGAAAAAACTTGAACCCTCTCCCCCTAATACAGCACTGAACACAGACTATCGTATAGAAAAAGTACAGACAGCCTGACAACACTTTTCTACACCTCGTAGAGAAAGTATCTATACATAGGTTCACAAAATCAGAGTCAACAATATATCTATGCAACGCTGCAAACTCTATGTTGTGTTCGCGTTAGAGAAAGATTTACATGACGGTGAAGCGTGCAAAAGGAACCAGTTGTCAATCACGCAGCGTGCCGTCAAGCCAGAGGCTTATCGCCTGTGAAATTGACCTTGAGATTGTTGAACTTCGTCAGCAAGAATCATACATATCGGCTACTTTTTTTTCATCAAAGAAATTGATCCTGGGGGATAATCAGACAGAAGAAATGTTTTGTCTGTTAACTCACTTCTTGACAATGACCCCTCTTGCCCTGGTTCATTCCATACGCGAGCGCAAGCAGTTGCGACACCTAGCACCTGTTGACGCTCAACAAAAACTCATTCAAATGTGGCTGCACGGCAAAGCGACTTTAACTCAGTCAGCTTACCAACGCATTATCACCAAGTTTTTGGGCTTTGTGGGAAAATCCTTACTTGAAGTCACGCTTGAAGATTTACACGATTACTGGATGCAATTGGAAGCAGAGGGAAATTCTCCAGTCACCCAAGAAAATCACCTGTCGGCTATCAAGTCGCTGTTTTCTTTCGCTGCCAAGATGGAGTATATCCCCTTTAATGTCGGCTGCGCTCTCAAAGTTAAGAAATCTGACGACAATCTGACTGAGCGCTATTTGACGAAAGTTGAGGTGGACCTGCTCATTAATGGGGCTACAAACACTCGTGATTTTATCATCTTAACTTTACTTTATAAAGGAGGATTGCGAGTGAGTGAACTGTGTGGGCTTACATGGAAAGATTTGATGCCACGCGGCGACGGTGGACAAATAACGGTACTAGGGAAGGGGAATAAACGGCGTTCTATCCGACTGCCATTAGACCTTTGGCAGCTTCTTTTAAGCTTGAGAGGAAATGCCCCACCTGATGCCCCGGTGTTTATTAGCCGCAAAACCAAAGGACACTTGCACAGACAGAACATTCACCCGATTGTTAAGGCTGCTGCATTGCGTGCAGGGGTGAATGAAAAAGCTTCGTGCCACTGGTTGCGCCATGCTCATGCCACGCACAGTATTCAAAAGGGTACGAACCTTGCTTTGATTCAGAAGACTTTGGGACACAGCAATATCGCGATTACTAGTAAATACTTACACGCATTGCCTGATGATAGCAGCGCTTTGTATTTGTAGGATATTGACCCAGAGGAAGACGGGACTGGCTTTAGTTCGGCAGTTGTACTCTCAAGGGTTTGAGCGAGAAGATGTTCTTAATTTATTGGCTTTTGTAGACTGGTTGAAATATGTCTACGCTATTGGCTTAAAGCCATATTTTTCAAATAAGTCATTCAATGCCTCAGCTAACAGTGTTTGGACAGTTTTATCTTGCGAGAGTGCCAGTTGCTTCAGTTGCTTAGATACAGCTGGGTCGAAGTGACCAGCGATTGCTTTCTTACCCTGCCTGCTTGGTGGTAGTTCGGGTTTTAAAGTCGATGACTGCTGCTGCAACTCTTCCTGTTTGGGTTCGCTAAAATCTGGTTTTCCTGATGCTTTGTGCAAAGCAGCCGCTAGGTTTGGTTTATTAGCCATGACTATACATGTTGACGTGTATACAAGTTTATATGTTTACATTATAAGTTGTTTACCGGGGTTCCGACTGGAAAAATAAGCCGTTGCGGGGTTTTGACTGGGAAATGAGCGTCGCATTTGGGCGAAGAAAATGAGCCAGCCTTTGTTGGTTGATTCGTCGGTGCTCACAGGTATTCGTTGTAATAAGGCTGGCTCATTTTCCCAGTTGGAACCCCGCTACGCCTTGGTTTTTGTTGATTCGTCGGCGCTCACGGGTACTCGTTCTTTAAAGGCTGGCTCATTTCTTTGCCCAAGTGCGTCGCCCTCTTGGGTTGATTCGGAAGCAAAACTACGTTCCGCTCCGCTAACACGATTTATCGTGTTGTTATTAGGGCGTCGCGGGGTTCCGTCTGGGAGAATGGGCAGGCTTTGTTTTTGTTGACTCGTCGGCGTAGTTGTGTACTCGTTGTATGAAGCCTGCCCATTCTCTTTGCCCAAATGCGTCGGCTTATTTTTTTATCCCAATGCGTCACACATCCACTTGTAAACTTGTTGGATTTCCTCGGCAGCTTTGCCCAGAGGCTCGTACTCCTGTGCTGTTTGTCCTGCGGTGAGCGAGTGAACGAAAGCAGCGCGTTGACCTATCCTAATAGGGGCGATAGAAACGCCTAATGGTGCGATTGCGCGGAGCGCAGACGCCTTCAGGCGTATCGCTTCTACTGCTTCATCAGCCAATGAACCGCGAGGGGGAACAGCGTTGAGGACAACGGTTGCTGTTTTAGAAGCCAGATTGACCAAATCAATGGTGTCACCAATTGCGCGTAAATCAAGAATCGCTGGGCGGCAGGGAATCAAAATCAAGTCAGCAGCACGGATAGCAGCTAAGGCAGCAGTTTCTGAATGGGGAGCCGTATCAATAATGGCTAAGTCTGCACCATTATTGACGGCTGCTTCCAGAACTTTTGGCAAACGGGCGGCTTGTGCTGAGACGACAGCAGGGATTTCTTGTTTTCGACTGTCTCCCCAGCCAGCCGCAGAAGCTTGTGGATCTAGGTCGATAATCGCTGTTTCTTTGCCATCAATACAGGCTGCAACTGCTAAATGCACAGTCAGGGTGGTTTTGCCTGCACCACCTTTTCTAGAGATGATAGCAACTGTTTTCATGTCGAGAATACTACATTTTAACTTGTATACATGTTGATACTTTTATATGTATACACGTTAGAGTGTGTACTTGTAGATTATATGCCAGCCGTGAGATAAATGGCTCTATTAAGAGTGGACAATACGTCAGAGAAATCTTTCTTCAGCGATTTCTAGTTTTACAAGCGCTAACCTCACTTTTTGTAAGCATTGCGAGAGCTTTGGGTACACTTGTAGCACACCAGCAATAATCATGTCAGCGACTTCGTGAGCTTCTTTTGGAGAGGGCACTAAGCTTCTTACAATAGAGATGGCTGATAGGCGCACCCGTGTTAGGCACCATTGGCTTGAACTGTATACATTTGTAAGCAGTGTATACAGAAAGCATTACACGAAATGGCTCAAAAGTGGAATGCTGAAGGTCTTTAGGCATGGGGTTAGCTTACCCAAGTAGGTCGTACCCAAATTTCCTGCTTATCTGCTTCTCGCCATGAAAGAACGCGATAATGACCGCGCCGAAAATGACCCACAGGGCTATTATGAGTACCACCTTGGGGAGATTGGCGTTGATGCTTATATTCTTTGCCAACCCAGATAAAATTGCGTTCTGCTTTTGGGTCAGGTCTGCGTTGATGTTTGCTGATCTTTGTGATCGCATTAACTGATTCCGGTTTCCTAGAAATCATGTACAACAAAATCTGAAACACCAGCCCACTAACCTGATTGATAAAAAGCGCTTCTGTTTGCGCATTGCCGTTGACATAATAGTTAAAACCAGCAATAGGATGCTCATTTTCTGGGCTAGGCAATTCTGTCGTGCTAGAGTAAATGTAATTAAGATCTAGCGACGTTACCCATCGAAGTCTGAAAGAATCTATCCCTTTTCTGTTAACGATGTTGTGCTTTATATTGAACCCGCATTTAGCGCCTACGTATTTAAGATAGGCGTTATCTCTTTTCTCCTCATGAAATGGTTCAAGGAAATTAATTAAAAGCCAATTAAGACTATACCCATCTGGACTTATCAGAGTATTCTGCGGTAACATGATCAATGCTCTGTCAAATGGCATTCTTAAACCCCACAATTGGCTTGGAGGTTGAGAGTTGATAAATCCCTCCATCAACTCTTTTGTGAGCGCGTAAACAGGGAAATTTGGTGATAGTGTCGCTTGCCAAAAAGCATAGGTGCAAGCTCCCCAAGTAGGGTCTAATGTTTTGTTTAGTTGCACAGCTTGCGGGATGGTGATTAATTGAGTTGCGATCTCTGTTGCAACTTCCTTATATTTTGAATAACCCGCGTGATCGCAGAATGCTCTTGAGGTTAATTTCTTGTACTCAGGAGACTTTTTGCATTCTTTAATAATCCAATCTTTTATTTTGTTAGCTTCTTCTACTTTCATTCTACTTTGGAGAGGAAGAGGATTTTCGCTGAGGTTTAGATGACTTTTTGGGTTTAACTTTCTGCTTCAATTTGCGCGTTTTGGCTGCATTCTTCGCATGATGATGAGCATCATAGCGTAGATGGCAAGGAGCACATAAACAACGAAGATTGCTCGGGTGACAGTTTAAAGGAGTGTGATCGCTATGAGAAACAGTCGCTACAAATCGCACAGGTTTCTCGCAGCATTCCAAATATAACTTTTTTGATTTGCGAGCTAGCCGATACTTAAAATCATCCCAGGTTTCGCTAGGGCGACGGCAAGGGCGATTACACTCCTCGCAAGTCCAATTAGCTTTATCTTTAATTGCGACAGCAATCTGCTTCCAATCCTTCGGGTATAGTTTTTTGTTTTTGGCACTAATGGGCATTTTATTTAACCTTGCTCCATAAAAACCCCACATAAGCGTTTAAAGCTGAATAACCAGGGTTTATGCCCTTTTGGAATGGGTCATAAAGTCCTGGTGTTATCAACCGTTTGCATTCAGCCTCTGGAGTCCCTACGTAAATATAAAATCTTCCTTTTTTATCTACTTCGCAATTATGTGGTTCCAGTTGACTCCATGCTTTTAGCAGTTGATTCCGTTTATTTGCTTTGCATAGATGCGTTTCCTGAAGTTGAGAGATCATGGTACTCCTAGGGACTGGGCTTTCCCAGCCTATTTGTTTACTACGCTAACTTAACAATCAACCTAGAAACTTTGACCATTTCCGCAAAGCTATGGCACCTCGCTTGAATTTTTATTAAGTAATGACGCTTAAGGAAACTTCGCGCTAATGTGCGGAAAACACAAGGTATGAAAAAATCTCGAATTGTAAAAGCTTCAGCAAAATTTCTGCCCATTAAGGCAGATGCGTTCGCGTAGCGGCTCCTTTGGAGCATCGCTTTTACCGCTATTTTAACCTCAGCCCAAGTATGAGCAAACTTTACGGTTGGACTTACTTCCAAGCTGCCAACCTCTCCTTCCTTATCTTCCTCGCACTCCTCTTGGCTATTGTCGTGATAGGGTTCGTTAGCGCACCCCTGGCTATACTCGTAGGCTACTAAGGCAGCGATCGCCTTATCCCTATCGAACACCCAGCCATCTTTCGTCTCAAACAGCGCGTCCCGGTCAATGCCAGCAACACCCAGATAACCCCAGAGTCCTTGCCTGTCCCAGCCATCAAAACGCGTCGGCTCAGCTTCTGGTTGCACTTGCGGCTGCTCAGTTTCTTGTTTATCCTCCTGTACAATACTTGGCAACCCTAATGCCCACTCTTTAAGCTCTGTAAGGTTTTTGAAGCGATGCCCTTGGCTTTTATATCCGGAACTTGTCTTCTCTACCAAGTAACCTTTGCTGGTTAATATTTCTTCTACTTCTGCAAACTTCAAGCGTGTCATCTGTTTCTCCTTGCCTCTATGCCAATAATGTCATATAGTAAATCAAAAGTCAAGTTGGTTATCGTAACTTTACGATAACGAGAACTAAGCTGCAATAGCGGTCGCAGCTTGGCGCAAGAAAGGAACCAATACCCCAGTTTCCATTGCTGCTATGCGATCTATTAGCAAAAGCCAACCACGCTTGGATCTTAAGTCTAATCCTACGGTAAGCCCACGCTTCTTAAAGTGCTGTGTCTGTGTGCAAAACATACCCATTTTTTGGGCTAACTTAAAAGCTGCGTTTTTGATTTCCTGTAATTTGCGCTCCATCTTTTTGCTCTCCGTGTCTTTATATTTAAAATATGATTTATTGGGCATACTATAGCAAGTAGGGTTGTGCCAGTTGTTTTCGGTGATATTCTGGTTATGGTAAAGTTACGATAACCAGGGAACTGGGGATCTTGTTTGCGTAGCGTGCCCATAGGGCGATCTCCAGGTCATTATCTATGACCAATATCTCACATATACTCTTGTGATTTCGCCTTGGTAGCCGCCTTTTAAGCTGCATCGTTCGCCGTTCTTAAGAAATTCTTCCCAGCATTGTTCCCCGCTTTGTATAGATTTTTCTGCATCTTGTAAGTCAGTTCTTACATTTAATTCGTATGATCTTAAAACTTGTAGCATTTTAATGTTTGTTACTTGACGTTTTCCTTTAGCGCTTAAGGTAGCCCATAATTTAGGGTGTTTACGATTTAGGGCTTCGATAACTTTTACTGGGTTAAATTCAATTCTGTAAGCGTTTGACATTTCGTTCTCCTTGGTGTTTCTTATCTTTATACTTATAGTATGATTTATTGGGCATATAAAAATCATGTAGATTGTGCCACTTTAGAAAAGTGGTATTGGTTATGGTAACGTTACGGTAACCGGGATCAAGGGTGCGTTTCCGTCAATCCTCTACAACCATAAGGATTCCAGTATTTACAAGAGATTCTAGAAACTTTTTGCAGCTTTGGGTAGAAATTGATTGGGCTACGTTTTCTCCATATGCGATCGCTGTCCGGTCACGAAAGTTCCGCATATAAGTTTTAAGATCGCATTCTTCCCATTGACCCTTGAGGCTGGTAATAACCTCAACTGGGGATCGTCCTTCTATAACACGATGATCGGGATCATCTTTAACTTGGTACCTCATTATGCAACTCCTACCAAATCGTTGGTTCCTAATGTAATTGTACGTTGGCTGTAGTAAGAGCGTAAATCTACGGTAGATGCGGAGGTTAATACGGCATTGAAGATTTTCAACCAACCTTCTTTGCCTCGTAGATCAGCGTTGATCCCGTTTGCTTTTGCCCATGCCTTAACACTTTTGCTGTCAGCGAGTCCCAAACCTCGGTAAACTTCTTTTTTGATGTCGGTTAATTTTGTGGGTGCTGCAACTGGCTGGTTTGCGGGGATCAAAGCTTCAAAGCGAGCGCGGAGGGTATCACAGTTAGCTGCGATCTCAGCATCTATTGAGCGAATTACAAAGCTTTGGATGAGTCGTACCCAGTTAGAAATTTTTTGCCCGTCTACGCTTCCGCTGTGTTGACGAAACTCGATTGTGCCGTGGCGTAAGTAAGATGCGATGTTCACTTTGTAATATCGGCTGTTGTTAAACACTTCTTCTAATATTTCTTGTACAGATGTGCATCTGCGTAATTTGGGTTGATTGATTCTGGCAATGCTTTGACAGTAGTAATTGTTATCGCCTCTACGGCTACCAGGCATAATCAGGTCAAATACCGCTTCGTTCTCGGCGTAGTTGATGATTACTGATTTGATTTGGTTAAGTGTTAGACCTGCGGCATCTATGTGTACATGTACGCCACATTTTTTGTTAACCTTGCCTACTTGGTCTAGTACATTGCAAGCTGTGATGATTTCAGCGATCCCCTCTTCACCTAACAGTGGAGGGGAAACCAACTCATACCCGCAGGAAGAATCAGTAATAACTTTCCAATATCCGCGCAAGCTGTGGTTGTAGCCTTCAGCTACTGCGTTGATTCCTGCTTGGCGCAACTTGTCGGCGATCTCATCTAACCCTAAATCACTTACAAATTCAATTTCTACTCCGTAACGTCTCATTTGCCTTTCTCCTTGGTGGTTGTTTTCTATATTGATAGTATGCCCAATTAATCACATAATTACTGTAATCCTTGTGCCACAACCGAAGCAGGCACAACGGCTGGTTATAGTAACGTTACGGCAACCAAGAAAAAAAGAGAATATGCATCCTCTTTGCACAATTTTTCATATTAGCATTAGCTTATCGCACAACGGAGGGGATCACTTTACCTAGTTCGCTGTGTATAACTTTAATGGTTTCAGGAATTTCTTGTACTGGGGTATTAGTGAGCGCAATCACTGATTTGCAAAGCGCTTCAAGCCCCTGGTTTTGTGTTGCTTTGACTGTTATTTGCCAATTATAAGCCCAGTCTATTGCTAGGCGAATATGCAACTGAAAGTAGTTTAGTCCGTCTGCGCCAACATGGGTTAGTGCGGCGATCGCTTCTCCTAGGTGTTCGTGAACTCTCAAAAGATTATTGTCCATCGTTTTTTAATTCCTCGATAGGTTGCATTTCCTGTGTTTGGTGAACTATTGCAGATGAAATAACTGCGGAAGCGCTCAGTAACGCCAATAAGACCAAGATAATAAATCCTACTGTACTTTTATTAGGGAAGTTTGCTTTTTTGTTGGTTTTGAGACTATCCCCAATAAATTGATAGGCGAGATGAACCATCGGCATTTCCCAACGCCAAAAAACGAACCATTCTCCGTGCACTCGATTCCCTTTGAAACGATTATGGAGTTTGCTTTCAATAGCCGCCATGTCGTCAACTGCAATATATCTAATGCAATCAATTGGACATGGGGCTTGCTGTCCATTTAACTCGATGTGGCGGCGCTTAGGGTTATTAGACTTACCGATCTTGTATCGGCACACAATAGGAGAAAAAATTCCATAGAAGCCAATTGCTTTCATCAAGTACACATGCCCATCCTTGGCAGCTACTTCCGCAGGATATCCGTAACGCTCCGTATAAGTTTCTAGTAATTCAGCAGCCAGTTCGCTGTCATCATTTGCTAATCTGTCAATCTCAAAAGAAACACTGGTAGATGTATTCCTTTTTGTCTTCAAGTAGATATTGTGGAGTTGCTTATCGTAACTTTTGGTGTTGTCAAAAATATACATTGTTTCCTCTAAGTATTTATTCTTTGTGCCCGTTACCGTAACGTTACGGTAACGAGTGAACAGTTAGGCGGATGTACACAGAGTGTTTAAGCATGTGTCTAGGATTTACGCGCTAATCTTTTAATAAATACTGTCTTGAGCGCTTTGAAAGTCTAAGAAAGCTTGTTCGATGTCAACTGGGAGTTCGGAGCGTTTTTGAGTGGCGGCGATCGCCTCATCTAACAGTTGATTGTTAGATTCTTCGACTTGCTTTTGTGCTTTGAGTTCCCGAATCTGTTCTTTAAGGTTCTCAATGGTTGCGCTCATCTCTCGGTTTTCATGCTCTAACTTTTCAACATTATTCTTGTTAAAGCGACTGCTAACGCCTGCGTGAACGATAGCATATTCCAAGGCAGCTTTTTGAGAACCAAATTGACGAGTTAATTGGTCAAGCTTGGGTTTAAAGCTAGGGTCAATGCGAACAGTAACTTTAAAGTAATTGTCTTCATAAACCTTGCGGCATTTTTGTGTGGAGGTCATTACTTCTTGCATGATTTCCTGTTAGTAATTAACGAGTTTGTAGGATGGGTTTTGAGGGATGCATGGTTCGCGCTTTTGCTTATTCTTGTTGCGTGAATCGTTGCGTGAGAGGTGCGAGGGGTGGCGCGATTTGAACGGAAGAATCAAGGTTTGAGGTTTGCACAAGGTGGTTCACACAAACCACTTTTATCGCGGCGATAAAAAAATCTGCCTTGTGCGAATCTTGCGGATTTTCAATTCATCGTGAGATTTCCTTCAGAATTAATAATAATTAGATTTGCCTCTTTCAACTCTTGGATTGCATCGTTTCTATCAGCACCATAAACATGAGCTATTCTTGCAACTGCCCAAGGTTTTAACGGTTCACCTCCCATCTTTCGGCTCATCTTATCAATTGCTTCCATCATCTTGATTGCGTTATCAGATAAATCTAAATCATCAAGGACATTATTGCTTCCCTTGTTAGTTTCAGGCGCTTTTGTTAGTTCTTGCGCTATTGATTGTGCAAGCTCATTTACCTGCTTATTAAACGAAGATCCACGTGTTTTTCCTACTTCTCTAACTGTCTTATTAGAAAGGTCAGGAACAATGCCAATACTGGGAACAGACCCAACAGTTGTGAAAATAATAGGGGAAGTTACGCTGTTATCGCCGATCGCATTGGTTAAAAGTAAGTAAGCTGCCATGATACCTGGTCTGTCCTCCTTACTTACGAGGCTGTTGTTACCAATGACCTGCAACATTGTGCGTACTTCACCTTTTTCTCTACCTCCTACTGTACGGACAAACCCTTGTGAGTAAATATCAAGACTTTCACGGATACTGGCGTCTTCTGCCAGTCCTAAGCTAGCGAGCGCAGCCGATTGGCTATCTACAATTAATGCAACTCCAGAGTCTCGTCCAACGGTGATAATCTGTCGGATCATGCTCATCACGTGACCAAAATCCTTCTTGTTTAACCGTTTCAACTCTTGGAAAGTAGCAAACCAATCTCCGAGGACTAGGCGGATAGGGGAGGTTTCTTTAAGGCGATCGCGTTCCTCGGGAGGCAGTTCTTTTCTGTGGGCAAATTCCCGGTAAACCTGAAACAGCGGTCTGAGAATGTGCTCTAAAACAATACCTGGTTCTTCTTCTTCGTCAGAATCACCTTGATTAAGGTAGTCGGTCAGAAGAAGATTATTGAACACCTGTCTATTTTCTTCTTTAACCCCAGTAAGCTGGTCATTTTTTTGGAGTAAAGCATAGAAGGTGGTGTTTGGGTAATTATTCATTAGCCCTTCTAAAAGGTCTAACTCGGTCGTTGTTTTACCTGTTCCGGTTCCACTTGCGATCAACAGAGATTTTTCAGTGATTCGCATCCCGTTAAGGATGTTTCTCCCTATATCTCGAAAATTAACCCATTTATCTTGACCTTCTACTGGGTTATTCACCATCTCAATTGCTTTATTAACTGCAATGTTTCTGGCTTTCATCCCTTCATCCACGTTTGCAGATTTAGCTGTCACTTTAAATTTAGAAGCTGCAAGCGCTTCCAGGTCTTCTTCTCTTCCTGCCTGTTCTTTCCTTTTCGCGCTCATAAGTAACGCTATTGCTTGCTGTGCCGCAGGAGTTAATTGTTTTGATGGCGGTGCTTCTATTTGCTTTTCTGCGGGTATGTACTCAATAATCTGCGCATTCATGCGCTCGTCTTCAATAATGCTTTTAGCTTCTTTTTTCTTGCGCCGAATTGAAGCAGTACTTAAATGCTTATGATCCAGTAAGCCTGAGTACCCAGCTAAAGACAAGCCTAGTACTGCTGACATTATCCTAATAGACCTATTGAGTACAGCATTAGGGTATAAGCGCACCTCCTCTGTTTCGCTTAGCGAAGTTTTATCAAAAGGACTGCGGATTGAGCCATCCCAGCGCAGTGCGCTAGGAGGAAAAAACAGTAAACCTAAGCTAATAATCGTTGCAGCCGTTGTTTTGACGTGAACATATTCTTCGTCCGCATCTGTTTGAAAAATATCCAATGAATTTAGAAACTTATCGACACTCATTGCACACCTCACAAAAACAGCAACAGAGCTGCTACGATTTGAGTTGCAATACCCAGTATCACTTCTTCGCGTAGTTCTGGATAACACAAGAACAAGTAGATACCAAAAGCATTAATTGCAAGCAGTGCAATCCCAACTCCTGTAACTAAGGCAGTAATCGTTTTTGCTATATACCCTAGTAATAAGAAACAAAAAGTCCCTACTGCCATCCAGCTAATCAATCTGCGTGAACGTTGTAACAAATCATCCATTTTTTCTCCTTGTTATAGCCAGGATGTTACCCTGGCTATAGATTTTGTTTTAAGTGGTGCTTTCACCTTTACCCGCCTTAGCTAGGCGTTCAGTAAAGGTTTTCACCTTTTCTTCTTTTTTCTTTTCCACTGTGCCTTCAATAGCACCCAACATTCCTGGAAGTGCTCCCAGCATTGCGGCTAATTCTGAGTCAGATTTCGCCTGCTTGAGCACTGTTTTAGCAAAGTAACTAATTAGCTCATTTTGGCTTTTGCTTAGCTCTAAAGCTAAATCAGCAGCCGTTTGTTGCATCTTGTATTTTTGCTGAGTCCACTGGACAACCTTGCGGAACTCCCCAAGCGATGTTCTGAACTTTTCTAAGTCTTCTTTGCTTTTACAAAGCCCTACATTTAGCAGTTCTTTGGGCATGAAACGCGGAATATGCGTTCCTGCAACAAAGCTGTCTACTGAATCAAATTCTTTGGCACTGGCGGTCGCTGTACTTGCACCCGCTTTTTTGGCAGTGCCGTTAGTTCCTAATGCTCCCATTAGACTATCCTGAATAAATCATCAACATAAATTTCAAAATCGTCATCATTTACAATTCCATCTATTTCTACGTCACCACCTCCTACAAATAAATTGTCTATAAACTGATCTTCTTCACCGTACAAATCGGTATTTACGTCGCCTACAGCGTAGTTAATTTCTTCGTTTTCTAGATACTGTTCAAAAGCATTCAGTTGAGTTGTTATTCCCTCAAGAAGTTCTGCGGTAGTTAATTCTTGAAACACGGTCTTTTTTGCCACCATACCTTAGTCCAGTAATTTAAATAGATTGTCAATCACCTGCTCAAACCCATACTCATCTGTCCCAAGGGCATCGTAAATACTTTGTACTTTTGGAGAAAAGGGGACAGGTACATACGGTTTAAGCGATATATCCCTACGTGTTCCGCAGTGATAGCATGTTCCTGTGCTGTCTCTTGCTTGTAACCCATCTCCACTATGAAAGCAGTGGTAGGTCATTTTTCTGCAACTATTGCACCAATAATGTCTCATGGCACATTCCTGATAATGTATTGAGTAGTGGTGTTTTGAGGGCTGGGACGGTTAGTCAAAGCGATCGCCCCAGCCCAACTCAAATAAATCACCAACCCTGCGCCACTAAATCCCAAAAGTGCGATAATGACTTCCTTAAGTCCTGATGAAGGAATTTCATCGCGGTAATGACGAACTATCTTATAGCGATCTCCATCCTGGCTAACAAAATGGTTGGTAACATAGACATCGGTTCTATCAACTGTCCGTCTAGTCTTGGTCATCGCTTCCCTCCGGTTACCGTAACTTTACGATAACGGTGAAACTTTAATGCATTTAGTTCTTGAGTCGTAAGCTTGGTTGTTCTTTTGATAGGTTTTTGCCTGCGGCGAGGGAACTTCTCAAACAAAACAACGGCAACACTACTAATTGAACTAAATTTCAAGTCTTGCATTGCTTGCTCTACAGTCATTTTCATGATTAATAAATAGCTGCTATTGTTTTTTCTAAAGCCCAATTAACTGCGTCTAATGGGGCAAAAACAAAAGTGTTGAGAACAAAATAAACGCTTTTGGTGAACATAGCTTTTTCCTCTTTGGTGAATGTTTTTGCAATATCTCTGATAGCTTTTTTACCGTCTGGAAGATTGCGCAAGGAATTAATCGCTTCCATGATTTCTTTTTCTGTTAGTTCCATGATTCGCTGGCTAAGACTTTCTGTCATAGAACTTGGTTTCATCCGTGCTAAAATCTCAGCCAACAAACCAGCTAGATGGAAGCGAGTGTCTGTGTCAAAAAAGCGTTAGCATCCTCCAATGCTTCCTTAGCAGTGGTAGATGCGGCGGTCGCTGTTTGCATGCGGTTACTAATGCCAACTTGCCGTTCCGCAGCTTGTTTTTTGATTGCGTCGCTTGCTTGATTTGTGCGCTCATTACTTGCGGTAAGCCGAGATTTAAGATAACCTTCCCAGATTTTTGACTTTGTGCTTTCGTAAGTCTCAATCTGTGCCAGACTGTGCATTACCGCAGTGGTAACCACATCCTTCATGTCAATGTTTCCGAGCGCTTCTATCAAGGCATATTGGGTTGCTTCTGAATTAATCATCATCTGAGCAATGCTTGCACCATCGCCGTCTGCGGAAATCAAAGCGCCAGTTGGCATGGTGCTTGCTGCTTTGTACTCATCGACGTTTGTCATAAAAAGCTGAACCAAAGCGTCAGGTACTGGAGTATTTGCTTTCCAGTTCACGTCTGGCGCTTTGTCGGTCAGAAGAGTAATCATTTCAGCGACTGAAACGCCTGCGTAGCCTGCTAAGTCTTTAACATTAAAGTTCATGCTGTTTTTTCCTGAATAATATTGTGAAGTACGTCAAATCTTGCTTTTGAATACCACTTTGCGGTGGATTCTCCGGTAATGTAAGCGCGGGTTCTATCAGCAGAACGCACGCGCTTCATTGTTTCTTGTATCCTGCTGACAAACCAGATTTGATAAGGGCTTAATGGCGCTTGCCTATCAAAAGCACCTTCTTCATCTCTAGGTGTGTCGTTTCTAAAACTAGGACTAGATCGCCATGCGAGATCGCACCAAGCGACAACACTAGTCCGAGAGCAATTTAGCAAAGCTGCTAATTCTTTTTTAGTCAGCGAGTAATCACAGTAAATTGATAAAGCATCTAATTCCTCGCCTAAAGTTAAAATCTTGAGCTTAGTTGCTGCCACATTTCCTATGCAATTTTCAAGGTTTGTTGCAGGCAGTTAGTTGTACAGTATCGTTGCGTTCAGTTGGTCAGTCGCTCGTCTGTTTAGTTGACTGCCTACAAAAATTAATATAACGTACTTTAAAAAGTACCGTCAAGTCCTTTTCAAAGTACTTTTTTGTATAAAGTAAAAATACTCAAAAAATTTAGCCGCGAGAAGCGTCGCGGCTAAGATAATAATGTTGATATGAAAACAAGCAGGATGTTTTATGTCATTTAGACCAGACCAACTACACCCTAATATTATCAAGATTACGCCTAGGCGCGGAATCTTTGGTCAAAATCTTGCCGTTTGGTCAACTGGACATGATTATCCAATTGCCACTTTTATGTGGAATATCATCGCTTCTAAGGCTGCGTCAAACCAAGCTGAGATTGAACAGATAGTGCGAGCACGAATGGAGATTACTGGTGAAAATTTTTTGGAGGCTTATAATGCATTGGTTTTAGAATCTGGCATGTTTCGCTTATCCGAAAATGAAAACACCAATGATACCTTGGTTATGAATGCGGAGCTAGTCCAAGCGATTCGAGATGCTGCTGCTGCCGAAGGAATAAGTACTGCGGATTTTCTTAAACAGCGGCTAGGCTTGTAAAATAATTTATTTTCAGCACGATATTGCGGACTGCCTTTTTTTTATCAGCAGTCCTTTTTTAACACTTAAAAAAAAGATGTGCATTTTGTCATAGAATGCACATTTGGTGGATATTAACAACTATCGTAAGTTCAGTCCTTCGTTACGGTAACGTTACGGTAACCGAGGGCTATTTTTTTCTGAGTGAGCAAATTCCTTATAAGTGATCCGAATGGATTCACGAACAAGATCCGTAATACTGCGCCCAGTTTTTTCGCTGACAGCAGCAAGAAGTTCCATCTCAATTTTTGCTAAATTGATTGTGAGTCGTTTACTAACCCATTGCTTTGACATGTGTTTCCTGCTCCATTTCGTGTATATTATGTATTGCGCGGAGAACTGTGCCATTTTGTTTAAATAGCTGAAAAAAACCACTGTAATTAGTACCAAGATAGAAGATTCTAGACCCTGGCACGGGTTTATCACTAGTTGTGCCGTCTGCGTTGATGAATGCGATGCGATCGCAATCCACAAAAAAGCACTCTCGCGTTAGCAATTTAAAGCCATCGCTGTCACCTTTACCTAGGACTAAACCTAAGGAAGTTCTGGCAGTGTTGAAAAATGCGCCGGAAGCCTACACCTATCTGAGTACAGATAAGGTGTAGGTAGTTCACAAGATGTAAGAACCTCAAAATCCGTAGGCATCGTTATTTTGCTCCCCATGCATTAATTAATTCTTCAAGCACTTTTAATTCAGCGGCAAGTCTAGAAACCTCGCTGGACACTGATCTCATGGCTTGACCAACCGTAAAATAATCGCCATCTTCGTTAATAGCTTTTAACTCTCTAGCGATCATGCTTCCCAAATTTTGCAACTCTCGCTTGTACTCTCTAAGAGTTGCTTTTCTTTTGTTACTAACTGGTAAATCCATCTAACAAAGCTCTAATTGCATAGAAATAACTGGCACAGAAAGCGTTTCTGAGGTATTAGGCAACTTACTCCAATCAATGTCCTCTAATATGGCAATGCCACCTACATTGTCATAAACTGGTCTATTCGGGAGAAAGTAAAGCTTTTCTTTTGACCTGGTTATAGCAACATATACCAAATTCTCTTCTTGTATTTCTTGGTTAGAATCATCCCGCTCTGGCGGCAATTCATCACTTGCAATCAGCCAGACAGTCTGTGCTTCGTCACCTTTGGCTCTGTGGATTGTAGAAAGGATAACACACTCAGACGTAGAATCCACAACAAAAAGTTCCAGGATGCGATCGCAGAACTGATGAATAGTTGCACACTGATTGCCAAAAGAATCATAACAAGACTGCAACGCATGAGCAGTGTCGGTCATGGTGTCCGCCATCAAATCATCGTCTGCATTTTCAATTGCAGACTCAAGCCACTCATGCAAATGATAAGTAAATCGTGCCATTGGGTGATGCCCAAGAACATCCTGCGCCGTTGAACACAAACCTTCTGCAATATCTTTGCCCCTAATTTGCGCTTTAACGCCTCTCAACACCAAGTCAATGCAGGTTCGTACCAGTGGTGCGGTCATTCGGCTAAGGATCAAATCGTCGGCACGCACGTTCTCATAAAAGAATGCGTGGTCAATCGTCTGCATAACTCCTTTGATCGCATCTGGCTTAGCCTGAATGTATGGTATAATTTGCCGTGCCAGTTCAATGTGTGAACTTGGACATCGATAAGAAACAGGCAAAGGTAACTGTACGCAATTGAATTCACTTCTAAGCATAGGAAAAGCATCCGCAAGCGCACCAGCAAAGCTAAAAATAGATTGTCTTTCATCACCCACAACAATTATGCGTGCGCCATCTTGTACAAACTTCCTATACAAAGACTGCATAACTGCATTGGTATCTTGGGCTTCATCTACCATCAAAATCTGGACTTTGCCTAATGGGGATAGCTGCCACTGATGAGGTATGTACAACAAGTCGTCAAAATCGAAAATTGCTTTTTCGCTGGCTTGTTTGTTGCCCTTGATTATGCAATCCATCGCTAACTTAATTGCAAAGAATTTTAAATTCCCAGGAATAACAACTCCATACTCTCTAAGCGCTTCTGCTATTTCTCGAAATTTAAAGACTGGCAAAGCAATTCTAATAATGTGGCATACGCTGTAGATTGCTTTTGTTAAACTTCTGAGCGCTTTTTCGTCTGAATTATTGAAAGAATAATCTGCTGTTCCTTGTGATATTTCGCGGATCATGTTTTGAATAGCAGAGTGCGCTAGCTTCCAATACTTATCGTTATCAATTAACAAACCTCCTTCAAAGCTATGAGTTGCTTTCATACACATTGCATACCCATAGCCGTGTGCCGTCCCTACCTTTACTCTACTTGGCACTTCCTTTTCTAGCTTGTCAGCGACCGATTTGTTAAAACAAAAGATTCTGATTTTTGTGTTGCTGGGTAGCCAGTGAACTATTCCCTTGAGAGTTGAAGTATTATGAGTAACGGTAAAATCAGACAACAAAAATCTCCCGTTTCCATCAAGAGTAAATCCAAAATATTCACCCTTACCAATTGGCTCTACTGTAATACCTGTACGCAAAACATCCTTGCATTGTTTGCGCTTTGGCACTTGTCTGTACAAAGATGGAATCAGAGAAACATCACCACTGATAGTAATTCTGTAATAGTTCCTTGGTTCACTCCATCCTGCAAGCTTAACCGATTTGATTGAACTATAAGCAGCAAACCCAAGGGAGCGAGCCAAAAAAAGGATATCTTTGTTTAATTGAGCGTACTTGGTGACAATCTCGTAGTATCCACTGTGGTAATAACCATCTGTGTCTAATAACCCAGCTAACAATTTAAGTCGATTAACTCTGCTAGCGACTAAATATTCATGAGGTATCTGCTTTTGAAAATCTTCACTAACAAAATCATGCAACACTTGCTTCAAATAATTAGATTCGTACTTGCCGCGCTTATAGCCTTCAGTAAACTTGAATCTAACTCGAATGCAATTACCTTTTTGTGGCACATGAGTTGTCTCTAACCCATACCGTAAAGCGATCGCATCACAATATCTAATCACCTCTTGATTATTATCTGTTATCACTATTGCACCAGATGAATTAGGCTTGACCACGTCCCCATCACCTAGCCATAATCCACAAAAATAAGGGTCTAAAGGCAGTTCTTCTGGGTCTTCAAAATCAACACCAACTCTAATTTGCTTCCAGTATCTGCGAAATCTTTCCTCCGAAGCTAAATATTCTGGTAAAGAGATATCAAACACCTCGTTATCTCCTATTTTCCGTCCGTAACCAGTAATCGCAGATCGACGTGAATTAACTAAAGTCAGAATGTGCTGTGAATTACAAACCCAAGAGTCACCTTTAACTGGGGTAATTTTGTACAATTCATCAACCCCAAATGTTACACCTTGAACGCGGCGCAATGTGCCATCGTCGCCCATAAGTGCATAACCGTTTTTAACGTCTTCAACATTAATAGAAAAACCATTGTACATCAACACTTTGGTTCCTCTTCCCAAACACTTCCCAGACCCGGCGCAGGCTTGCACTGCAATGTTGCGATCGCCTTGAACAACCTCTCTAAACACATCGCGCTGATATTTTGACCAGGCAAAATTACGGTAATAATTTCTATCTTTCATGTTTCCCCTTGGTTACCGTAAAGTTACGGTAACCAGAAAGTACGTCTAATTATTCGTGAATTAAAGCAATCAAGTGCTTTGCAAATGCAGCTCCTACCTCAGCACGATACTTTTTTCCACTTGCCATAGTAATAAGCAAAAAAGTTTTATCTTGGTCTTCATAAGAGGAGCCGCATTTATTGCCTGGTAACTGGCAAATGGAGCAGATCATATCAAGATTAACTGTTAAGTTTTTGCTGATTTTGTACGTTGCATTCGCTCTCTTGGGCAATGTATGCCCACAATTTCACATTTTTATAAAGAATGTCAACCATCTATTGACGTTTTCTCTTTGCGGTGTTTCTATTGTGTGTGTGGGGCTATTAGTCTACAAAAAGTATATTGATAGGCTGTCACATGCATCTTTTCTGGTTATCGTAAAATTACGCTAACCAGCAGATGCAGTATTTTTAACTTCATGAAACCAAGCCAACACGCCTTCTCCCCAGCGTTGCCCAGCAGCCTCAAAATTGGTCACCTTGTCTTGGTAACTTTGTGCTGCCAACTGTCTGGTGTAGTAAATTCCTTGGCTGAATCCAAAGTCGCCAGCCATGTCATAAACTAACTTTCTGAGTTTGTCGGGTGCTAAGTGCCCAGGCTGCTCGCCTCCATAAGCACGGCACTGAGCCACAATCCATGCTGGTTCGTGTCCTGAGATTGCGCGAAGTCTTTTAATAAAAGCATTGTGCTGTGGATACAGGACCTGCTTTGGTTGCACAAAAGGGAGGATATTCTTAGGTTTTGACGCATCAAATTTCTCTAAAATCATTTGAGCGCACGGTAGCAGTTGCTCACTTTCTACGAGTGGCGCTTTGATGTAATTAGGCGCGTACACTCTGCACCACACAATGCTTTCATCGTCCCCAGGTACAAAAGCAAGAGTAAGCAATTGTTCAGAAATATTTTCTATTGCCAGCAAGCTTCCAAGTAAAGATTTAGAAAAGCAAGTATCAAGTCCGGACGACAATACATAGGCGTCATCTCCTGCTTGCAAAGTGATATTTAACTTTTCTGTCTCTTTGTTCCGCCTCATAACTTTATCTACCGCTACGTGGATGATATATCCGGTAAAACTCTTCTGTTTCATAATCACCTGTTGATTTTTGGAGTCCAGCTTGTAAAGGCAATCATTTCCGTTGCGACCAACAAACACCCACTCTTTGAGACCTGGAGGGCGATCATTGAAGCCCAGCGATCGCTTGCTGGTGCTTTCTACCAATTGCTTGAGTAGTTTATTCTGCTCGCTTAAAAGCTTTATAAGTTCTTCCATCTGTTTTCTTGGCTAAGTGGTTCCATATTACCGTTGCTGCCTTCACGTGTCAATGTGGGCATATTGACACGTGCGCCAAGATGAGAAATAATTATGTTAATGTGGTCATAGACAGTATCTAAAAAAAGTATGGCATTAAAACAAATTACAGTCCGCCCAAGTTTAGCGGAATACAAAGCCCTTGAAAACTGGCGAATATTAAATGAACAGCCCACGGAATCGGCTGCAATGTCTGAGTTGCTACGTAGGTTTTTCGACGGAGGCTACAGAAGAAGCTCAAAATATCGCATAACCAAAGTCAGAAAGGAGCTAGAGGCATTATTATCTGAGTCTTCTAAAGCAAAAAAAAATAACACTTAATTTAATAATTTATACAAGGAGGCACTAAAATGAATACACGTAAATCCACAAAAGAACCAAACCCGTTAAAACCTAAAGTACAAGGATTAACTTACGCAGAACAGCAAACCAGAAAGCTAAGGATAGCTGCATATGTAGATGAAGATCTATTAGCGCAGCTAGATGATTGGTGCAAACAAAATAACAAGGATCGCGGTGCCGCAATGCGTTATATTATGCGTACCATGCTAAATGTTCAAGATAATGCGGATGATACTGCTGTTAACCAATGTATTTCTATATTGGAAGAATTGACAGATCGCATCCGCTTATCGAACGCGACCTGCTAAAAATCGTTAAACATTCAAGTGTAAGTCGTTAATTTCTATTTAACCATAGAGTTCCGCCTGGTTGCAGTAACGTTACGGTAACAAGGGGGATTTTTTTTGGATGTAGAATATGTTGATACGACAAAGCGCAGTACTTATGGCACTGCGCTTGAAAAAAAGGAAGTAAAATTATGATTAATATTGAATTTTTGTAGCAGCAGCCCCGCGCTCTACCCGAAGGGTGAGCGTCGGGAAGAATGCGAGCAAGGTGAGGAGGGTGGGTCAAGCAATGCCGAAAGAAAGTCGCGCGAGTGCGACCCACGCCGACGAGACGAGCAACTCACTCCGGTAATGAACGAATAAATTCCCGCAAAACATCCGTGATGGATCTTCCGGTTTTTTGGCAATAGGAATCCAGTCGATCTTTTTCGGTCTTAGGGAGTCGAATCTGGATTGTTTCTTTGCTAAACATAATTGCGATGTATGGATATATGCACTACAATGCTATCACAGCATTCATTTTTCCCATGCGAACCGCCTACCAGTACCGATTACGTCTGACGAAGTTGCAACAATCCACAATTGATCAATGGATTGAACTTGCTCGTCGTCAATACAACTATCGGCTGGCAGAGCGGTTCAAGTGGTACGAACAAAATCGCTGTGATGTTGATGCATGCCCCCTCATTTGCCACTTAAGCGAGTTGAAAGATCGTCCCGATTTCTATGCTCAGAAACGGGACTTGGTGAACTCTAAAAAGCTGTTTCCTGAATACAAAGACCTTCCGTCTCACACCTTGCAAGATGTTATTGCACGGGTAGAGAAAGCTTTTGACCGATGGTTAAGCGGTGATAGTAACGGCTCTCGTTGCGGTAAGCCACGATTCAAGGGACAAGGACGATTTCGTTCAATTGCATTCCCAGATCCAGTCAAACCAGAACACATCAACGGGCGGTTTATTCAACTTCCAAAAATTGGCAAGCTGAAAATGATTCAGCACCGTCCTTTACCTGATGGCTTCAAGGTGAAGACGGCTGCAATTATCAAAAAAGTAGACGGATATTACATCACGTTGTCGCTTCAAGAGTCGTCTGTTCCCGTTCTTACTCCTGATGCCCCAACACTGAAAAACACCATTGGCATCGACGTGGGATTAAAGTCGTTTCTGGTAGACGATTCAGGGGAAGAAATAGAAATTTCTCAGCATTATCGCAAAGCAGAAAAGTATCTAAAGCGAGTACAGCGTTCACTTTCCCGCAAAAAGAAGGGGTCTAATCGTCGCAAGAAAGCGATTAAGCGAGTTGCCAAAGCTCATTTAAAAGTCAGCAACAAACGGAAAGACTTTCATTACAAAGCCGCTCAGAAGCTTTTACAACAAGGAAAACACGTTGCTCATGAAAAACTAAATATTAAAGGTCTAGCCAAGTCTCGACTTGCAAAATCAGTTAACGACGCTGGATGGGGTCAATTCTTGCAAATTCTTTCAATCAAAGCTGAAAAAGCTGGATTGCTTGCAATTGCTGTACCTCCTGGTGGCACTTCTCAAAATTGCTCTGGATGCGGTATAAAAGTTCCGAAAGAACTGAAGGACAGAATTCACGCTTGTCCTCAATGCGGACTGACGCTTGACCGTGACCACAATGCAGCGATTAATATCAAGTATTTGGCGGTAGGGCATTCCGTCAATAAAGCTCATCTAACGTCCGAAGCAATAGCTGGAGTCGATGAGAAGCCCGCTCTGTATGCGTAAGCATCAGAGTCGGGAGTATGTCACTGAATTGACGATAAGAGCAAGCTCGTTTGCAAAATCAACAATTCAGACTATTAATCACATTAAATATTACATAGAATAGATTATATAATGAATCGCGCCCTTTCAGTTTTTGCTCGTCCAATCCCATACCACAAGGAACTGCGCAACATAACGGGTTCTGTGCTTTCAGCTATCCTCATGCAGCAGTTAGAATTCCGCTTTGACGGGACTGGCGATGGGTTCTATAAATTTATGCAACCTTGCCAGCACAAAGCTTACAGAGAAGGCGACTCTTGGGAAGAAGAGTTGAATTTTTCTGTAGGAGAATTTCGCACAGCCTTTGACCGAATTGGCATTCGTTATAAGTCAAAACGTGAATACTCTGTAGCTCTTGCCAAGGGAGAAGTGTTTGGCGAGGACAATAAGTATATGTACTGCTCTTATCACGACAAAATCAAAGGACTTACCTTTTACTTCCGCAATCATCAAAAGGTTGCTGAACAAGTGGAAGTTTTAACTCATGGGGAGCCTATTTACGTAACTAAGCAAAAGAAATCTACGGAAATGAAGAATCCTGATTCACGTAAATTAAAAATTGTCAGTTACGTAGCTGAGGAATCCTCCGATCATCTATATACAGAGAATACTTCAGAGAATAACTATCCAGAGAATACATACACAGAAGAGCATATGGAACTTTTTCAAGAAGTCTCTGAGTTAGTGTCGGATGAAATTGACTGGGACAGCATTAAGCTGTTAAATAACACAGAGGAGCAAAATTACGATCTCTCTTTTACTCCGGAAGAGCCACCAGAAACTTTGATAGAAAACGAGATCACTCATGAGGACAAAATTCCCGCGCCCGCAGCAGCATCATTCGACAAAAGCGAACAACCGAACTATCAGCTAATAGAAAGTGTTGAAAGCCTGCCTTTGATGCCTGGGAGCAAACGGCTAATCCTTCCTTGGGAAAACCCAGGGCACAGTCGCAACGACTTGTACAAATGGGACTTTGCTGAATGGCTGTACACTTCTCACTTGAAACAATGCAGCACCTTTACTAAAGATGGGTTCCGAAAAAATAAAAATCGTGTGCGGAACTATCTTTTAAAAGCCCACAGCGACGCAACTAGATTGGAAACCCTTGCTAACTTTTGGAATGAATTTGTCACTAACTTGACCCCAGTAGTAACTTCTTCTCAATCCCCTCTAGAAAGCTTTCTAACCCGTTGCGGAGATGAATTAAGAAGGATTGTCCTTAGAAACAATTTCACACAAGCTGAGATTCAAAATATCGCCGAGTGCTGGGAAGCAGCTAACAAGGATGAGGAGTTAGTTATTATGATGATGGAGCGCTCAGGACTTATTGATGATTTTTGATGTTTATGCAAACTTTTCAGAAGCCACTTACCGAGGTGAGCACTATCCTTCACAAGCTGTTTTTTCCCATTTCATAAGTGCCAAACTGTCCTGGCTTGTCAACACTTTGTTCAGTAACCCTGATACACCAGAACTTTGGGGTTAAGAATCCTCTGGCTTGGTTTCTCATGGGTTCCCTGATTGGGTGAATTTGCGCCCAGTTAAACCAAATCAATGATCGCCCTTCGACTCACGCAAAATGCAAAGCGCCCAGAAACATTTCTAAGCGCTTACCCAAGAACTTGAAGCGATTCACCACCAAAGAGAACACATCAACATTCTAGGTACTTACTTATTATACCATCCTGCCAGAGTATTGACTGGTATACCCAGTAATAAACCGTGATCTCCTATTTGCAAAACGAATCATCTTTGCAGCGATCGCATACTCAGCGGCATTATGCTCTTGTACCGCTAATTCCATCTGCTGAGTGGTTAAATGCAAGGTTTCTTTCAGCCTGTAGTTTTTCATAATCTTCCTCAACTTTTACGGTTATCGTAACGTTACGCTAACCAGGCAGAAAAATATTTTTAGAACCGCTTGATTTATTATGCCCGATTGGGCATAATAAATATCAACCACCAAAAAGAAAGACATGACACGTTTAACGATAGAAGGAATTAGTGCGCAGGTCAAAGAAGCAGGTTTAGAAATGAACGTCAACAAAAAACAAAAAAATCTGTATAAGTATGTTGTAGTTGACGTGCAACTTAACCCTGTGTTTGGTGCGGACACGCTTGCTGACATTAGCCTGTTACTTGAGAACTACCTTGCTAATCTTCCAGTTGAAACTGAAGCTGAAGCTGAGGATGAACCACTTGTTGAGCCAGTTTACACTTTGGGTGACTTTGAAGGCATTGAACGCGACGTGATGGCTGTAACTACTTGGTTCGCAGCTACACCACTGACCTGCGATGTTTTGAGCTATCAGTATTGTCGCCTGATTGACAAGCCACCCAGCTATTGGGATATTTGGTGGCTAACTTATGACAGAGCAAAACGTCAACTTATTGGCGCGGTTACAGCCGCTAAACACACAGTTGTTTTGCCTAATTTCCAGGTCATTTAACCAAGAATTTGATATCTGCTTTGCGTTTTCATTCAAAACCGTTCGAGACAAATTGATTGAGCTTGGTTTCCTTGTAGCAAGTTCGCGTTCAAAGTATCACCTATCTCGCCTGGGGGAAGGCTACGCCGTAGAAATGGATTATGAGCGTTACTGGCATTTAAGTATCCTTAAGCTTTTGGAGAATTTATGATTTTAAGCTTTTCTATTACTTGCAAGCTTGCTGTACAGCATAAAGTTGCTGATCCTTTGAGAACAGGCATGAAAACAGTGTCTCGGCGCAACTGGTCAGACGCTCACGCAAACAAGTGGTTAAATGCTTATCGTTCAGGGAAACATTTGCACTCTTGTTGGTCTAACGCGCCATTTGTGCATGGTGCTTGTTACTTGGGACAGATTCACCTATCTTGTGAGCCTTACCAGGAGATGTTGATTGATATGCCTGAATCAGACCTTGTGCGGGAGGGAGGTTTCTGGCAATCACGCGAAGATTTTATCCGCGACATCGGTAAAGATAACCCATATAAAATTCTGTGGGTTGTCCGCTGGGATAAATTTTTCTTGGCTAATTGACGCAATGCCCACTTGGGCATACAATGATCACAACGGATTTGAAGGAAAATATTATGGAGACAAAGGAATATGAATGTTGAGATTGTCAAAGCAGTAACAAAAATGCTTTCTGATTTTAACAAATATTTTAGTTACTTGCATGGAAAAACGAACATAGTAGAAATAGAGTTACCCAAGGAAGCCATTATGGTTTGGGTAAAGATTTTTGAAGGTTTAACGCGGGAAGAACGCCAATCTGCTATAGAAAAAGTCTACGAGCACTACAGTTATCATCCAACGCCGCAGCAGTTCCGTGAGTTGGTGAAAGAATCAGAAAGCGCGGATGCACTTTCTGAATGGATCGTTGTTCTTGATGCATTAAGAATGTCTGCTGACGATGCAAGAGATAGGGTTGAGTGCTTATCTCCTCATGCTCGTCGTGCTTTGCAGACAGTTGGTGGGTTATCTGGGATTGGAATGTGCCCAGAAGCTGCTTTGCACAAATCTGTGAAAGAAGATTTTTGTTTGGCTTGGAAACTCATTAAGAATAGCACAATTCCTCACCCGTTAGAAGCGCAATTCAACCATACCAGAAGTGTTGAACCTGTTATTGATGTGAGTTCTCGCATAGGCGCTTTTTCTGCCAGCTTCGGTACTTTGAGTGATTCTGATGGTTAGCGTAACGTTACGGTAACGAGAGATGAATGAACTTGTGAAAGAAATTCAGCACGATATATGTTACTTAAGGTCTAAGGGCAAAAATATTAATATTTTGCCTGTTTGTGACTCAATATTTGCGCTTTACATCAACAACAATTGTTACGGGAACTGGACAGTTATTGGACTAATTTCTATTATTGCCCAGTACAGGTGTAAATCGTATCCTGACTCATTTTTTGCCAGTTATGGCATTCCATTGCCAATGGAACTTTAGCTTTAGGCTTGGTTGAATGGCAAATTATAAAGAGCTACTGCGCAGTAGCTCTTTTGTTGTTAACGTAAAATTACCATAACGGACTTGTCATTGTATGGCAAGTATGGCATACTAAAAGCACAGGTAATTTAAGGTAAAATATGACAAAGATAGAAATTATTCAGTCAGCAATCAAAAGCACTCAAGAAGAAATTGAGCAATTGAGAGCTAAACGAACAAGCAAAGCAAACACTCGAAAAATTGAAGAAGGCGAAATTAAGCTTGCAAACTTAAGTGCATTCTTCAATTTAGTAGAAAAAGGTGGATCTTTGGATAGCTTGTATGTTGCCAAAAGCATAGGTGAAGAAGTTCACAAGATTTACCAAGTTTTTGACAATGGCGAAGTAGAGCTTGAAACTTTTCAAGACGAAGTGTTTAAAGCTAACCTTAGCGACTTAATGTATGACGAAAAAGCAACTAGTGAATCTCCCGCCATAGATTCAGTGGTGATTCTTAGGTCTGGAGAGGAGTGCAAGCTAGTGCGGTTGATTTACCCAGGGCAAATAGAAGTAGAAGGTAAGTCTGGCTTAATCCCATCTTCTGATTGGACACTTAGTAATGTTGCGGTGCCAGAAGAGTTCGCTGTGCTGCCACAACAAGAAGAAAATCAAACACAGCTTCCAGAAGGCGTTCCCAAAGTTGTTTTTTTGGATACTCCAATTGAAAAAATTGTTGGGAGTTACCGTTTTATTATTGGAAAAACAGAACAAGATGATTTCATTGGGCAGTTGTTTGAGGTTTTGTCTAAGCAAGAATCCCAACTTGTCATTCAAACCGAACCAAGCAAAAGGTTTCATTGGGTGCGCTCAGTTTTGGTTTTGAAATATCACCAAGACAAAAAACCATTGCAGGCAGGCGATAAACTGAATTTTGATCCTTGGTTACTGGCATTTCCTTCTGAAAATCAGGAAGCTTACCATCCTACAGATGACGAGGAAGACGTATCCGATATTCAAGAGGACTTAATGAGTGGTAAGCCAATTCTGCAAGCCGTTGGAGTTAGTACCAATGGAGAAACCTTCTCAGGATATAGGCGAACGCTTGCAGCCATAAACGCTGGTCTGGAAACAATTCCAATTGATGTGCGTCAATTTGAAACGAGAGTGGAATTCATTGAAGCCTTATTTGATGCGAACAAGACTCGTGAAAAAACACCAGAAATTAAAGCACGTGAGCGTGACATTAGATTCAAGTATTGTTCCGAAGAAGCCAAGCAGGCACAGTTAGCGCGTTTGCGTGATCCTTCTGGTACAAAGAACCCACTTGCTTTAGGATCTGCTTGGGAGCGAACAGTTGCTAATGAGCCAGATATTAGCCCATCGACAGCCGCTGCGCAATCTCGAATCCTTCAGTTTATTGATCATTCTCCTGATAGAGAGATGGCAACAAAAATCCGAGAAGTTTTTAACTCTGGGGACAAGAAAACAAAGACCTGCGAGGATTTAATTAAGTATAGCCAGCATGCTCCTGCTGATGCCAGAACTGCTGCGGATATGATCTTGAACGGGGATGCATCTAGTGTTCCTAAAGCGATCGCAAAAAACAACAAACTCTCCCCATTTGCCAAAAGAGAAACGCCAGAAGGTGTCCACATTCCTCCTAGTGGAACTATTCCACCTAATAGAGCAGAGTCTACCCAGTCATCTTCCCCTGTTTTGCCTCCTAATCTTATGCGCTTGGTTGCAAATACTCTGGGAAGAATTGACATTGATATTCTTAGTGCAAATGCTTCCTCAAATGCAACACATCATTTTACTGGCGCATCTGACAAATTAAACGCTTTAAAAGCTGATTGGCAAATTCCTGGTAAGCGAGGTGCTTGTAAAGTATTTGGTTGCCTTTATGTTGATAATTTGCTTGAATGGATTCAAGCATTATCTGCGCAATGGGTTAAAGGCAATATTGCAGAAGCTGTTATTTTTGTCGCCAACCCTGCTCTTAGTGTACGCAACGCTCTTAAAGGAATTGCTGCTGTTTCTGGTGAAATCTTGTTCCCTGTAGAACTTACCGTTGCAAATCAGTTTTATGCAAAAGCAGAAATGACGGTGTATTACCTGGGTGGTAGTTGGCAAAAGTTCGCCAACATCTTTGAACCATTTGCTGATGTCCGAATTAGACGCTGGGCATTTGAACCAAATATTACGCCACTTGCTTTTGACGATAGTGAATTGCATTGGCAAGAAAGCACCAACGGTTCCAGCGCTCAATACAAGGGCATGAGGCTTTCAATTATCGAAACGATGGATGGATCTTGGTATGCCGAAGTTAATGGGCAAAAAATCTCTGAAAACCTAGAAAGCAAAGCGCAAGCTAAAACCATTGCCGCAACCGCAGCAGATCAACTGAGTGCTGCCTAAAAAATATCTGGTTATCGTAACGTTACGGTAACCAGTTTTAGAGGTGCTCTATGAAAGAATCAACAAATATTTTAATTTCTGATTTAGAAGCAAAAGCTTTCAAGTCAGATTTCTCTTTGTATCATGAAGTTCTTAACAAAGCAAGAACAGGTTATTATCATTCCTGCAAAAGTCCTTTATCTGATCCTGAGCAGGCTTTGATTTTGGATTTAGTCAAGCTTGGTTTTTATGATTTGATTATTAAAGCGCATAGTGGCGCGTATGAAACGACTTTTGCCGAGGCGGATGTTTGGTTGCAATTAGATCTTAGCGTGGTAATGAAGTTTATTAAACAACAGTAATAAACAACAAGCAGTAATATAAAAAAGGAAGGTTTTAAACCTCCCTTGTTTTTTTCTTTTTATGTATGAAGGCTGTTAAGAGCAGCCTTTGCTAAAATCCTTTTACTGTAACCGCTTGAGTGTTTTTGTTTTGGCGTTTAAGAAAGTTGTGCTCAAGTGCATTAAGAACTCTGTTTTCAACCTGGGCTTTCCCGCCATGCCACATGCTGTGAATGTGAGATTCTCCAGTGCTACGGCTATGGTGGTTAAGTTGTTCAGTGACACAGTTCAAAAGTTCCCACGCATTATTGTTGCTAGCCTCTAAGTGAGATCCAATGCTGGTGTGGTTAGCATAGTTATAATAAGCTTGCCGAACCAGTTTACTTTGGTCATAAAAAGACTTGAGGCGATCGCTGTTTTCTTCCTTGTCGCCTAGCGTTTCAATCAAGAAGTCTTTAGCCTCCCGATTGCTGATTGGAGTTTGTGCCAACTCATCAATCAACTGACCCAAGTTTGCGAAATTGTTCTTTGAACTTTCCAGAATTGCGTTTACTGATGCTTTTGAAAAGGATTGATTATGCCCTATAGAGCGCGTACCAACGTTAACCTTGCGAGTGATACCGTTGCAGCAAACAAGCCGGACTGCGCTTAATTTAGCGGTAAGCCCTGCGCCATACTCGTGTGAGTTTGTGAGTATCAGGCGACCGCAAATGACATCATCTGTTCCCATGACTGCCCATGATTCATTAACAACCGCGCTGGCAAACACTAGGCGACCGTCGCGCAGACTGCCTAGGCGTTCCATTTCAATTCCTGCGATCGCACAAAACTCATCAAAAGCATTCACTACCTCACGATTTTGATAAGGCTGCCAAGTGTCGTTAGTAACGCCAAAGAGTAGCCCTGTATCTCCCCTATACACTGCTTGCTGCTGCGTATTGAGAAATTCCATGTTTTTCCCGTATTTCATCAAAGATGTTTCAGTTTCCCAATTAAGCCCTGCGTGCTTAAGCTTCTCGTCTAAGCTCCACTCTGACTCAACTGCGACGCCCACTCCCTTGTAATAAGCATCGTTGATCATGCCTTTGTAACCATTTTGCTTAAAGCGCTCTTTAATCTCAGATGCCGCTAATTTCACCTTGTCTTTGTCAAAGTGAAAGCCTTGCTCGTATTGCTCATTTTTAAGCGCTTCTGGCTTAAAATCAAACTCTAAGTTAAAGCCGCCATCTAAAGAAGCGTCTGAAATGCCATGTTCTTCAAAACTCATAGCTGAAATCTCATTCACTACTTCTTTAGTATGCCCATATGGGCATGTATTGTCAATGATTTTCTGGCTATTTTTTTATATTATGGTTATTGTAACGTTACGATAACCAGGTGACATGAAAGAGGTTAAATTAACGGATTTAAGCTTTGACCCCAAGAACGCTAATAAGGGCAGTGAGCGTGGACGTGGGATGTTAGAGGAATCTTTGCAGCAGCTAGGGGCTGGGAGGTCAATAGTTGTTGACAGGAATGGTGTGGTTATTGCAGGGAACAAGACTTTAGAAACTGCTGTGGAATCTGGGTTTTTGGATGGGATAGAGATAGAGACCGATGGGAGTAAGTTAGTGATTGTTCGTCGCAGTGATTTGGATTTGGCGACGGATGTTAAGGCAAAGCAGTTGGCAATTTGCGATAACAGGGTAAGCGAGGTTAGTCTTACATGGGATGCCGAGATACTTAAAGAAATTAGTAAAGATGTTGACTTGAGTGCGTTCTTTACTTCAGACGAGCTAAGCGACTTGTTCACTGAGGAGGAGGAACCCAACGGCAAGGGAGGTACAGGCGATCCAGATGCGGTGCCGGGAGCAAAAGAGCTTAGATGTAAGCTCGGTGATATTTGGGAACTGGGCGAACATAAGCTGATAGTAGGCGACAGCACTGACTCGGTCATAACTCGGACTTTGCTCGGAGATGAAAAAATCCAATTGATATGGACTGACCCGCCATACAATGTGGACTACGATCCAGAGGAAAGGAATTGTAATTTTAGTGAGGAGCGCAAAACCAACCCACTGGGCAAGATTCAAAATGACAAGATGAGCGATGAAGAATTCCGCGCCTTTCTTGACAAAGCTTACAGTCGCATGAATGAGGTGTTAGAACCTGGGTGTCCGATTTATATAACTCACGCCGACACTATGGGCCATCACTTTCGCAATGCCTTTGTGGCACAGCCGTGGAAGCTACAAAGCTGTTTAATATGGCTTAAGAACCACTTTGCTCTTAGCCGCTCCGACTATCACTGGCAGCATGAGCCAATACTTTATGGGTGGAAGGAGGGGGCGGCACATCGGTGGTATGGCGATCGCACCAAGACAACGATACTAGAATACTCGCCACCGCATTATGATAAGAAAAACTGTGATACTGACGGTTATATTCACCCCACCCAAAAGCCAACCTCGCTCATAGAGTTTTGCATTGCCAACTCAAGTAAGGGCGGCGATTTGGTACTAGACCCGTTTGGAGGTTCGGGTAGCACTTTGATAGCTTGTCAGAACACCAATAGGCGAGCGCGGCTGGTCGAATTAGACCCGCGTTTCGCCAGCGCCATTATTGAGCGTTACGAAACGTACACGGGCGACGTTGCCCACAAGATAGGCGAGATAAATGGATGAGGATTTACAGTCTTGGGAAAGGCAAACGGGCGAATCCAATAAGGCGTGGGCGGCGTTCCAAGTTTTTAGGGACTTGGGCGGCAAACGCACTATAACAGCCGCGCAAGAGGTATTACAGCGCCCAATAGGTTATAGACGGACATTGGAGGAATGGTCAAGCCGATATAACTGGGTGGCGCGATGTCGTGATTACGACCAGTACATAGACCGTATAACTCGCGTTCAGCGTGAGCAAGTCAAGCGAGACGAGTACGCACGCAAAGTTGAAGCATACCGAGATGAAACTGAGCGCACAGCCAAGGCGATGGTATCAATGGGCGCACGGGCGATCGCAATCATTCAACGTGAGCTCGCCACGCGGCTACAGACCCCTGAAGTCCTAAAGTCCAATGAGCTAGCAGGGCTAATGCGAGCAAGTGTCATGGCGGTGGACGTGGGGTCAAAACTTCAGGCTGAATCTTTGGGTATAGACACTTTAGTGGACACGCTTGCCGATGAGAAGAACCAGCGATAAACGACGACGTGAAATACTAAATTACGGTGTCAATAACTGGATTGCCGAGTCAGCTTTGATTAACGCCATCAAAACAACCCGCGTCCCGATCGCCTCCAGCAATGACAAAGAGCGCCGTGCTATAGCTGATAATTTAAAGTTATTTATATTGGGCTATGATGAGATGCGCCCAGGTGCGTGGGCAGTTTTAGAACCAAATACGTTTCTAGACTGGAACTGGTCGCATGACCTTATGGTTGAAGAATTAATTCTTATAGCGCAGGGCAAGCATAGACGGTTGCTAATGAATGTTGCACCGCGCTCACTCAAATCTCTTATTGTTTCTGTCTTTTTCCCGTGCTGGGTGTGGATGCGATCGCCTTGGGAGTCGTTTCTCTGCCTCAGCTACTCAACGCCTCTGGCAAATGACCACAGTTACAAGCGCCGCCAGATTATAGAGTCAGCATGGTATCAATCACTTACGGATGGGGCATGTGCTTTATCTGATGACCGCAACCGAATTACTGAATTTTCTAACGTCTCAGGCGGCATCATGTATGCGCGAGGATTGGATGGTTCGGTGACCGGAGTCGGGGGAACTTATATCATCTGCCTTCCGTCACATCAGCATATAACGACATCGCTGGGCGAGTTACCCATAGGCGAGATAGTCGAGAAAGAAATAGAAGCTGATGTAGCAACTTACAACCATGCCACAGGCGAGGTTGAATGGCAACCAATATTAAGGTACGAGCAAAACCCAGGCAAAGAAATCATCGAAATTGAACTGGATGATGGAACTATCTTGGAGTGTACTGACGAACATCCTGTGTGGGTGGAAGGTAAGGGCTACGTCGCTGCAAGTGACATAGCACCTGGAGATATTGTTCTATGCCTGTGACAATTAACTGCGCTCATTGCAAGAAGGACTTTCCTGTTAAACCATCCAAGGTTGCAACTGCTAAGTTTTGCTCAAGGGAATGCAGGGATATCGCGAGGCGTACGCTTGCTGATCGCACTTGCAGTTATTGTGGTGGAACGTTTCGCTCCTCAAGAGATAGCGAATACTGCTCCTTGACGTGTTATTGGACTAGTAGTAGGGAAAAGAACACGCTAACCTGTAGGCAATGCGGAGAGAAGTATTACCGCCCCTGACTCCGGCACATGAAGCTAGGAACGGTGGATTCTGTTCCAAAAAGTGTTACGGCTTGTATGAGCGCGGTGATCGCAATCCGCATTACAAGCATGGTCGGCGAGTGCGGTATAACGCGCCAAAAAGGAGAAAGAAAAGCGATCCCCGCAAAACTTTTGAGGAAAAACACTCTAAGTCAAAGTGCTTTATTTGTCATGAATTCTTTTTTGTATCAAACGCTAAGCTCAACTATGCCACAAAATATGGGAAGCGTTTTTTCTGCTCTCAGGATTGCGCTAATGTAGCGCATAGCGATCGCATTAAAGGAGAGGGGAACGGACGCTATGTGCATGGAAGCTGGCAGACACCATATCCTAGAGAGTTTAATCGCACATTGCGCGAGCAAATCCGAAGCCGAGAGGATCATAAATGTTTCCTGTGCTCAACACCTGAAAACGGTAAAAAGCTGGACGTGCACCATATCGACTATGATAAGCGAAACAATGACCCATTCAACCTTGTGGCACTTTGCCATACTTGTCATGGTGGGTTGCACGGTTCACTTGAGCAAAGAAAACAATGCAGAGAAAAACTGTCAAGTCTGTTAAGCGCAAAGCTGTACCAGACAAAAGTTACAACATAGCGACCGCTAACCATAACTACTTTGCCTCTGGGGTGTTGGTGCATAATTGTGACGATCCAAATGATCCAGAACGCAGCGAGAGCGATGCTGATCGCGAAGGCAAGGTTAAAAAATTCAGAGCATACTTGACTACCCGCGCCAACGATCCAAAACGAACCAAGTGCATAGTCGTTCAACAACGCACTCACGAATCTGATGTTAGCGGGTACATTTACAATGTCATTAACAAGGACTCATCAGAGTCGTACGCATTTCATGTTATTAAGCTACCGACACGGGCAAAAACCTTTGAAACGATACTTTCACCCATAACGGGCAAGGAACTAGCTGTGCGTCATCCTGGTGACCTATTGCATCCTCATCGTTTTGGAGAGGAAGAAGATGCAGAAGCAAGACGTGAGCTAGGTGCTTATGCTTATAACGCTCGTCATGACCAGGAACCTGCGCCATTAGAAGGTGGTGTATTCAGCCACGCTGTTTGGAAGACATTTAAGGAATTGCCGCAAAAATACCAGCTATTTATATCAGGTGACTTGTCCTTTGGCAGTACTTCTAGTACAGCATCATATGTAGCAGTGGGTTTGTTTGCGATCGCTTACCCAGATTTCTACCTGGTAGATGTCTTTCATCAACGCTGCGGGTTTAAAGCAGCTAAAAAAGGCATTTTAGATTTGATTGATAGATGGGAACCTGTTTTGGGCACAGTTGGTGTCAAATTAATAGAAAAAAAAGCATCAGGCAGTGCAGTAATTGAGGATCTGCAAAATGAAGTGCCTGGTGTTGCTGCTTTCAATCCTGATTCGCATGGGAACAAAACTCAACGAGCAGAGATTGTTGCTCCTATTCTAGAATCTGGGAACTTTTATATTCGCGAAGGCGTTGGTTGGGCAGAAGATTTTAAAGTTGAATTTATAAAGTTTGGAGTGTATAACACTGATGATTTTGTAGATTGCACCTCTCAAATTGTCATATATGCTCAACAAAGGTTTAGGCGAAATCGCCATGTTCCTATTGGTTCTTTTGTGCAAGGCATGTAATTATCAAAAGCAAATCTAAAGACGAAAAAATTTATACGCTGATTCACGCGGGAGCATGGAAGCTCCGAAGTGTGCCTGTCAAGAAATTACCCCTCTTCTGTCACTTTACGTCTGAATGAGAATGAGAATATAACAGAGGGCTAGTGAGAGAAACGATAAATGCTCGTTTCTCTCACCCTAATTCATGATTATCATTCTTGTAAATTGATTGATATATGTGTACTACACATTTTTGAAATCTTGTGTATGCTTTGAGACTGACTTGAAAGTACTTTTCATCCGTAATCTCATTTGGCTTGCGTTTGCCCTGTACACGAATGAATCAGTATTTCTACAAAAATGGGTGCTCCCCAATGAAATCTCAAAAAATCGAATATGACATCAAGGCACAACCTACTGATTCTTTAATAGATGAAAATTTTTCTTCCCCTCTAAAAATATAGGAATTATATAAGAATATAACTTCTTCTTTAAAGCCTAAGCTACGAAATATATTTTGAGATATGAGTCCAGTTGCTTCAGCAATTGCAACAGAAAAATTGTTAATTTTAGCTAATTTTAAATTTTCTTTAATTAGAGTCTTAGCAATTTTTTGATTTTTGTATTCTTCTTTAACTCCCACCATGAGAATATGCAATGTCTGAAATAACTTCAAATAATATTGTGATCTAGAATAACTATATTTTAAATCATATGATAAAGCTTGAATTGGTTCAAATTTATAGCTAATATCTTTCAAATAAGGAGGTTGGCTCATCAAATGTTCTGATATAGTAAAACCAACAATCTGTCCATTAGAGTCGGTAGCAACAATTGAAAGTCTATCTTCAATGGCTTTTATACAATAAGGTTCAGCTATTTGTCTAAATTCTTGATAATTTATATTCAAACTCTTAGTTATTGGTTCATATTTCGTAAAAATTTGAGAACAGAGATCAACAGTTTGTTGAAAGTCGCCTGCTTGAATAATTCGATATTTTATTGTGTGTTTTTCATTAACATTTTTCACAAAAATTATCTCCATCATTACAATACCTTCGCCAAAAAAAGAGGATAAATATCTCAATCCCAAAACCTCGACTACTCGTCCCAAGTGGCGAACCGGATGACGCTTCGCTCTAATGGGCGGTGTCAGGAACGGGCTAGAAAAATTT